>Ga0265294_10000458_pt1 | contig 54483 bp, 49 predicted proteins | sample MunlanPumphouse3_FD_192504 | JGI IMG/M metagenome (GOLD analysis project Ga0265294, IMG submission 192504) | Groundwater microbial communities from a municipal landfill in Southern Ontario, Canada - Pumphouse #3 | ecosystem: Environmental > Aquatic > Deep subsurface > Groundwater | place... | reverse complement strand
TGCTCCGGAATTACCTGAAAGGCACGCAGGGCGATAAAATCAACACCTTAATGGCCGCAGCCGCCTATAATATGAAGAAATGGATGGCCAAAAGAAAGGCCGAAATTTTTATCCTCATCAGATTTCTATTTTTTCCGAATCCAATATGGGTCTGCGTGAATACAACAACCTCCAGGGTCAGAAAAAATGGGTATTGATAAGGATCAACTACCTACTCTTCCAATATTACTTCTCTTACCAATTGATCGAAATATTGACTATCAATTCCACCATTGGGATTCTCTTCTGTGAGAATTAATACCTTGTCATCATTGTAGTCAGCTTTTGAATGAAGGACAAAACCGTCATCTAAATATCCTTGAAGTTTAAGGTTCCATTTTTCACGGTATTCTTCCTTAGTCAACATTCCTAAGTGCTCCCAATAGAATATTCTACCGGTATCAAGGTTCTCAATGGTGAAATCAGGTTTTATAGTTCTTCCACTGCCTTCAAGTGTGAGCTTATCTTCATAGGCATACGAAATTCTGTCTTTGTACTTATTCAGGCAGTTAGCAATGATTACTTCATTTTTTGAGATCATTCTTTCACCTCTTTCAGAAACATTGATGTAGCGTGCATCATAGAATTTCTTGTCTATTTGCTTCACGTCAGGCAAGAAGAATAAATCTGTGAATCTCCTTGCGGTGGCTGATGCATCAGTACTTGCTAATCTGATGAAGTCTCGAAATTCACCTTGGTGTAGGATTATGATTTTATCTTCTTGCCGGGTAAGGGCAGTATATAGCAGTTCCCTTGAAAGTATGGCTCCTTTGGATGGTAATACGAAAAATACCTTCTTAAATCCGCTACCTTGAGCTTTATGGACTGTTATGGCATAGGCCAAATCGAATTTGTAACTTTTGAGTGAATCCTCACCAAACTGATTAGGCCAATACACATAGCTGTAACCAGGCTGTGTTGAGAAGGCTATTTCAATTTGTGGTTCTCCTTTGCTGTTGTCATTATTCCCTCTGAACTTGCCTGTTATAACTCCGATTTCACCGTTGGCGATATAGTTTAAAGCCGAACTCTTTTTATCCGAAGGATTGATCCACTGCCAATTTTCCCAGCGAGAGTTGTTTAGGTTGATTACTTTATCACCATAAACCATATTATCTACCCCCTTTGGTTTTGCAATTCGTTTTTTCCCCTTTTTGTGGGCAAGGTCTATGAAGTTCTTCCTGTATGTAGTTTGAATGAATTTATTGACCTCCTTAACGCCATAGCCAAAGCCATTCACGGGTGAAATAATTTGCCAATTTTCAATCTGTTTTTCGGAATACCCATTATTGAAATACTGAAAGTCACCGCTATCCACTGCACCAAGTGTTCTATTGAAGGCTTTTATAACATCATCTCCCTCAATGTCTAATTCTTCTTTCAAGACCTTCTCAAACAACTCCTTAAAGTCCTTACTGTCATACCACTTTTCAAGACGGATATGGCTACTTTTAATCTCACCAGTACTTAATGCGTGGAATAAGTCAATATCTTCTTTTGCAACCTCATCCCCAAAACATTTGCTCAATTGAACGTCAAGGCGATGTTCTTTACTATCACTTGATTGTCTGGATATTTGGCATAATTCTGCATAAGCTGCTCCGACCTTTACCGGATGTTCCGGGAATGAATCTGGTTTGAATAGATCCACAATATCTACAAATGGTCTCCCTGTACCAATGGGTGGCAATTGCCTGTAATCACCTACTAATATTATTCGATCAACAGGACCAAGTGCATCAAAAACGGCTGCCAACTGTTCTTCGGTGAGCATTGACGATTCATCAATTATTACCGTCTTGGCTGTTGAGGCCTTTTGTGCATCAGGATTCAGCCAATATATTCCATAGTAGGAATCATATCTGTCTGGATATAGAAATTGAGCAATCGTAAAGGCATCATGACCAAGCTTAACTCTTGCTTTGCCTGTAGGAGCTAATTTGAGCACACCACCTCTTTTAATTTCTGGTATGTTCTCGAAGATTTTCAGTAAGGTGGTCTTACCAGAACCGGCTGGACCAATTAGAACGGAGAATCTGTAATTTGTTAAAATTTTTAGTGCTTCTGACTTTTCTTTTCTCGCTAATAATTCGGCTTCATAATCAGGGCTGTTGCTGTCTAACTTGGGTAAATCAGGATAGTCATTGACAAGAGAAAGCCAATCGTGCTCAATATTATGAGTACGACTTATTATTCTCTCTTTATTGATTTTGCGTTTAATGACAGCTTTGATTTCTTCCAGCCGTTGAAGTTTGACGAAACCTGTTTTGCCCTCTGTAAAGAATAATAGTTCATTTGAGTAGTAGTCCTCCTCCGCAATTGCATCCAAGGTATCTTTCGAAATAGGTAATGGTGTATCAAGGGATTTCTCTTCTAGGCGAACCAAAGCCTCTACTGAAGTCAATAGTGAATGTCCTTGATCTGCTGATTCTTCTAATATCCAAACCATTGCAGCTCGTAATCTACGTTCATCCAATTGCGATTCAACATTGCTCGGCTCAGATAAAGGGAAAGCGTCTTTGATTTTTGCTGGTGGCATCAAGGCTTTATCAAGTTGCTTGAAACTTAATAGCCCTTTGAAATAAAATCGAGTCTTCTCATAAAGCAAGTAAGGGTTTTCGAGTATCTCATCTGTGCTTCCAATCCAATCCTGTTGATTATCTAAAATGGTTGCTGCTTGATCATTATTGAGTTGGATTCTACTGAGAAGTTCTAAGAGTCTTTTCTTCTTTTTTGGTGTGGTTTTCCAAATGGATTTTACCGTAGGAGTGAATAGTGAAGTGCCACGTGCTTTGATGTATTTCTCAGGATCTGAAACACTTTCTTCAAAGATTTCCCAAGGATTTGTCTGGTATAGGTCGCCATCTGTTTCTTGGATGTACTTTTCAATTTCCCATGCAATAGTGTTGGATGATTCGATTTTCAATGCACTCAGAACTGCACCCATACCTGGGAATGCACCCCTCATATCCCAAACTTTGCTAATTTCTCTATCTATCCATGAGAGTTCTTCTCTAAAACTTTTTTCGAGTATGATTTCAGACTTCTTCAAGACCTCCGCCATATTAAGCAAAGCGTCAATTGCTGTATCATGTTCTACCAGTTCTGAAGCAAAAGAAAACTGATCAAAACTTGGTGCAACAACTTTCAAATCGGTAAGGTCAATATCATGATCTTCTGCATACTCTATTAACTCGTGATATGGGAGTATAAATCCCTCTGTATTTTTTGGTGTGAGTGTATGCTCAATGCACCTGTCCCACGGGTGTCCCTTATGGCCTTTATAGCCCGGAGGGTAATTGTAGTTGAGAATTTGGCCAATATCAGATCGAACCTTTGCAACACCAACAATAATTCTTTCATTGGGCTCTGATAATGGGGTGTGCTTACTGTAGAAAAATATAAGCGAGCTATCCTTTTTAAGGCATCTGAAAAAGGCATCAAGTAACACCTTCTGGTTGTGTGCATGCTGTACCCATGTGTTGCCACTGAACCCGAGGTTCTTGTCAATTTCTTCTTCTAATTCAGGTTTGTAATCAAGTTCGTAAACTTCTGCTTTTGATGATTTATGAGGGTATAAACTACGGTCTCGCTCTAATTCTTTTGGATCAAGATTGCCCTTTGCCTTGAGCATCCAAAGGAAAGGCACAGCATTGAATGAATATGGTTTATGATGATAGATGCCAGGTAAAAACTCTTTATACATGGGGTTTATGTCCTTCCAAGCATGATTTAGATCACGAGTATATTCATATGGAGATAGGAAGGTTCCTTTCTCAGCTATGCATGGAGGCAGGTTTTCATCCGTAATTTTTTCACCATCAGGTTCAATGCTTTCATCTTTTGTATCGTCAACACGAGGAAGAATCCTGCAAAAAGAGTTGTCCAATACATTGCAGCAAAAGGTTCCATTCCATTTGTTGTCATGCCAAGGAACTCTTGCGGATAGGTGTTTTACAGGTAGTGCTTTTTCTTCCATTTTAAAAGTCTTCTTATTTACAAAAACCAAAGATTATCTTTCCCATAGGGAGGTATGTCGTTTCCAGTGAAATGAGGAGCAATTTGAGCGACCATTTCAGGGTATTTGATAGTGACAGGCAAGTTCTGTTGCCTGATTGATTTCCAGTACATCCTGCTGAATTGGTACACTTGATCTATCAGTTCATTCACTGTTTTCATATCCTTCGTTAGCTCTGGTACAGAACATTGAATTTTTAGCTTGATTGGAAATGGAAAACCATCTGATTTTGATACCGGACCACCATTGTATCGAGTGTTGTTGTACAAAAGGTATTTGTCCCTTCCAATACCGATGAATGTGCCACTATTTGGCATGTAGCCTTTCCGGCTATTATCAAAAGCAACAATGTCTTCTGATTCGGTCTTGTTAATGGTGATTATGAAAACAGGAATATCCAAACCAAGGTCTTCTAATTGCTGAAGAATTGGCTCCATTTCACTTTCGCTCATTGTCTTGTAGAAATGGATTATGAGCCTGTCTGGAGAGGCATTCACAGTAGCGTAGGTCTTTACTGCATTGCCAATCGAACCTGCAAGGATGTCTATTTCATCTTTCAGAAAGTATTCAAAGCGATTGAAGCGTCCGTTGTTGGTAAAACTGAAAGCACTACCAATGTATTGGACACCAATATCTACCTGCTTAAATGCTCCAACACCAACTACCAGTTCATTTTTGATTGGTGTGTTCAATCGCCAGGGAATCCCATCTAATTTGGCCAACATAGCTACTGCAATGTTTGGCAGACTATACCTCCAATTTAGACCTTGCTCTACCATCTTTTGAGGGTCAATTGCCTGAGAGGTGATACGTCTTTTAAGCAGTAGCTCTTTTAGTTGGTAGTAGATTTCCCTTTTGGGTTTATCCTTTTCAAACTTACTGTATGGAGTAACATAAACGGCTATGTACCGGATTTCGGGATCAAAGTCTCTGGTGCTCAATGCCGCTTCAATTTCAGGGATCGGATTTTCCTTATTCTTAAAGACGATGCTGAAACCCTCAGCAGTATGAAAATAAAGACCGATATAACTCTGCATCCCTTCAAATGTATCCAGCCCTTTGTCAAAATGGCCTTTGATGGTAAAGGTGTGACTCACGTCATCAGAATGGACAATGAAGAAGAGGTGAATATTGGGGTAAGGGCTTCTCTTAAATGGTTTGAGCTTTTTAAGGGCGTATTTTGGAGTAGTGTCTGGTTGTTTATTTCCAAACAGCAATTGATTGCTTTCTTCCGATGTACTGTTAACCCTTGAAGGATTCACAGGCAAAAAGCCAGTATCATGCAGAGGGATAAACTTCTTGAATTTAGACACATTCAGGTACTTCTTGTAGAAGCCTTGAATGTATTGTAAATAAGTTGGGTAACGGTTATCTCTCGGTGGTAGCTCAATCGGTATGCCCAAAGCATATTCGAGTTCTTTATTAATGACAGGGTAACAATTTTCGGGTTCTATAAACTCATTTTCCTGGCATTTCTCCCACTTGTAAAAGTTCCTTTCATGTAGAACACGATTGAAGCATTTTGGGCTGATTGTCTGGATTAGTTCCGCAACACTTTGCTTACATATTTTTGACTGGCCATCATATGATAATACTAGCTCTGGGTGGTTGCTTACCAATGAGATTTGAACCTTAAGGGAGAATTTTTCATATACATCATAAAGACTTGTGCCACCTGCTGTGGTTTTGAGCCAGACCTGATTCTCATTCACAAATCCTGTTCTGACTATTTTTTTAGCAACGTTTCTGAAATAATAATTGATTTGTTTGTTGAAGTAGCGTTTTACCAGATCAGGGTTCTCGCTGTTCAGGCTAACCGTTAAAGGCTTGAATCCTTCTGCAGGATAGCTAAATGTAGTATAGAGTTTATTGGTGCTATTGCGGACAATCTCCGGAAATAATGTCTCTGCCTCTTTTGGGAATAGGGTGAAATACAATTCCTGACACTTTCCATTATCGGTATCGGAATAGTAAAGGGTTAGCGGCTTGTCCGGCCAGTCGAAGGTGAGTACATTAAAAAAGAGATTCTGATTCATAGCTTACATTAGTTCAAAGTAGTTTCAAGTCTTTCTTTCCATTTCTTCCAGTCGGGCATTATTGTTTCTTGCAGGTCATAGAACGCACGTGTATGATTGTGGTGGATCAAGTGACACAACTCGTGTATGATGACATATTCAATACTTCCTTTGGGTGCTTTTATCAATTCGGGATTTAGAATCACTTTTCCATTAGGCGTACAACTTCCCCAACGAGTGGGCATCTGTCTGATTTGAAGCTCGGGCTGACTGATGTTGTACCGGGCAAATAGTGGAAGTATCTTTTTTAGTGTTTCTTCGAAGTGAACAGATGCTTTTTCCCTGTACCATTCAGACAATAGATTCTTGGCTGTTGTATTGCCTTTTTTCAGGACTAATAGTCTTCCTCTGTATAGTTTCACTTCATTGGTTGCTGCCTTTTCGATTCTCAGTTTGTACTGTCTTCCTAAGTAAAGATGGGTTTCACCATTAATATATTTCCGTGGTGGCGTCAATGGATGATAGGATAGAAACTCAAGCTGCTGCTTGATAATCCAAGGTGCTTTCTCCCTTAGTTTGGTTTTCAGTTTTTCATCTGTGGTATCAAGAGGGGCGATCACCTTCACCTTACAATCGGGGTACACCCGAATGCCCAGGGTTTTGCGATCCTGATAAGAGAGTTCATAATTGATCTCTCTGGAACCAAAAACTAAGGATTCTATGGTGGCTGTTTCAGACATATTTCAACTTGGCTACTTTTAGTCCTTCTTCTACCAACTCATCTATCAGATCAAAAGGCAACTCAATGTCCTGTTGGGCTTTCAGGTCAAACAGATAGTCATCTATCTCAATCTTAATCCTGCCTTCAATGTCTGATTTATTCACCCAATCAATGATGGGCTTGCCATTTTCAAAGACTATAGACTTGATGACCTGATCAATACCTTCAGCTATCACAGCAGCTATATTTAGAGAGCCTTCTGTCCGCTTTAGGTGGCCTTTGAAAATCTCATTGACCAGGTTGTAGATTGCAATGCCCGTATCATTTCCAGCGAGGTTTTCAGGTACATTGTCCTGTCTACCATTGTGGAACTGATCTTCATATTCTCTGGCTTTATTGAGGTAATCTGCTTCCGAGATGCGGTGTTGGTGATAGTCTTCAATGGTATCACGAATGAGTCTTGAAAGCTTCTTGTAGTAAACAGGATCTTCGTTCATCTTCACATTGATTGCTTTGATCGTCCTGCTTGCAATGTGATCTGCTTTGGCAGCCTTGCTGGTTATTTTCTCCACCTCACGGTCACGTTCCTCCTTATCAAAAATGTTGACCAACTCGGTGATTCGAAGAATTTCACCTTCTGTAGTGATGTGCTTATCGATCAGCTTCTGAACTTGTGGTTCATATTCCTTGTATTCCAGATCATCAAAGTATCTACGCTTGACAGAGATTCGCAATCCAAGGAAGAACTTAGCATCCTGCTTGTACTTATTGATTTGCTGTTCCGGTGTTTTACTGATAAACTCAAAGCTGGATAAAGCGAGCTTCAATAGACGGGCGAAGGCCGATACCTTTTCATAGAAGATGTGCCTGATGGCTTCATCCTGCAATAATTCTTCATAAGCAGGTTCGTCATATTTGTTCTTTACTCCTTTGAAAATGTCCCAAACCTCAGAATGGATCTGCGGTAGCTTCTTTATTTCCTCACTGATGTTGGTCAATGTACCTTCCAAATCAGCCGCATCATAATTATTTGTACCTGAGTAGGTTTCTAATGCCGTGTCTAGGTTCTCCAGATTACCATAATAGTCTATGATCAAACCATGTTCCTTGCCGGGAGCTAATCGGTTTACCCGTGCAATAGCCTGTAGTAAGGTATGCTCTTTAAGCTGGCGGGTGAGGTATAAAACATAGTTGTTTGGAGCATCAAAACCGGTAAGCAGTTTATCTACTACAATGATAATTTCAGGATGGTCTTGCTTCTTGAATGAATTAATTAATGATTTCTCGTAGTTCTCCGAACTGCCATATTTATCCATCATGGCTTTCCAAAACTTCAATATCAAATCGTCACTTTCTTCAAAAGCATCTTCATAGTTTTCCCGAACATCAGGAGGGGAAATGAGTACTTCACAACTTACTTTGGCTATCTGCTTTATAAACTCACGGTATCGGATGGCAGTAGTTTTATTTGGTGCTACCAACTGACCTTTTGCCTTTAGTCCGCCAAATAAAATGCCCTGGACATTCTGCTCATAATGATCAGAAATGTCCCATGCTCTGGCATAGATTATTTCTTCTGCTTTGTTAAGTTGATTGGTAGAGCTGAACTTTCGCTTTAGTGCTGCTTTACCATAAGGTGTAAGTGGTTCCGATACCCGATCAAAGTAATTATCCAATGGTTTTTCATTGACCTCAATCAAATTGTGTCTCCCTTCATAAAGCAAGGGGACTACTGCACCATCTTCTACCGCATCTGTGATGGAATAGACATCTATCAACCCTCCAAAACGATTGGCAGTACTTTTCTCTTTTTTCATCAAGGGTGTTCCTGTGAATGCGATAAAACATCCTTTAGGAAACACCTTTTGCATTTTGATATTGAATGTGCCGTATTGACTTCTATGTCCTTCATCTACCAAAACGAAGATGTCGGGTGAATCAAAGCCCTCTTTGGCTCGGTTGACAGCCGCTTCAAACTTGTGAATCAAAGTGGTGATAACTGTGTCACCTGTACCGGAAAGAAGCTCTACCAGGTGTTTGCCTGTCTGAGCATTCTCCACGGGTATCTGACATTTTTTGAAAGTTTCTGTGATCTGATCGTCCAAATCAATACGGTCTGTAACCAATATGATCTTAGGATTCTTGATTCGAGGGTGTGTAGCGATCAGTTGAGCCAGCATTACCATAGTTAGGGATTTGCCGCTTCCCTGGGTGTGCCAGATCACTCCACCTTTTCTAATCCCGTTACTATCGGTTTTTACAACCTTATCCAGCGTATTGTGAACAGCGAAATACTGCTGATACCTTGTTACTTTCTTGATACCGTCATCATACAATGTGAAGTTGAAGAATAGGTCTAATAGTCTCTCGGGCTGGCAAAAGCTGAAGAGCAGCTTGTCTTGTTCGGTAACCGCCTGTTCTTCCTTTTCGAGGTTCTGGAAGTAGGTCCAGACATTCTTGTACCGTTCCTGAAAAAGTGTTGTTCTTTCGTTCGCTGGTAGCGGCTGATTCTTCAGGGTCTGGAGTTTGTCAAGCCATGCGGCTTCTTCTGCTTTGGTTTTGAATAGTTCTTTCCAGAAGCTCCAGAACTCCTTTTGTGTAGCAGTTGTAGCGTACTTAGCTTCATGGCAAGCCAATCCCATTACCAAGTTGGAATACTGGTATAAGGAACGAATACCATCTTCCTGCTGGTTTCTCAAATGTTGCTCAATAGCTTTATCAATGGGATCTTTGATCTTGGGGCTTTTGCACTCGATGACCACAACCGGAATACCGTTGATGAACAAGACAATATCCGGGCGATAGTGCTCACTGCTTCCGCTTCTGAGCACACTAAACTCTTCTGACACGTGGTAAGTATTGTTTTCCGGGTGCTTCCAATCTATGTAATGGAATGAGAAGCTCTTTTTGTCTCCTAAAACAGATTGCTCAAAGCTCCTGCCCAAAGTGATCAGTTCATAAAAGGCTTTATTGGCAGCAATAAAACCATCCTGAACCGGTAGGTCACGAATGGCGAGAATCGCATTGTTTACATTGGCATCAGAAAAGGGGAACTCTTTTCCTTTATATTCAATGGTATTGATGACTTGAAGTTGATCCTTCAAAATGGTCTCCAACAGCACATTGGAGGTTCTACCTCCACGGGCTTCCAAGGCCTGCTCGGGAGATAAGTATTTCCAGCCCATATTCATGAGCAGCTTCAATGCCGGAAGCTGCGAAATATGGTCTTCTTTGAATGATGGTATTGCCATTATTTCAAACTTTTGGTTCGTTTTTTGCGTTTCGTATAAAGGAAGGGAAGAACAGATGGCAAAACATAAGTCTTGGAAATCTCATAAAATACTCTTACATTTGCATTGCTCATTCTTCCATAATAGGAGAAAGGAGTTTCGAAGCTCGATACATCCAGATATGTACCGAGCTTTGCGCTTTTAATAGACCTCATCTAATTTCTTCTTCCTTTTCTTTTCAATTTGTTTCTTACCTCCCGGCTCATTCAGATGATATGCCGTGAGTAAATAATAATCTGTGCCACTACGCTGTGGCTCCAGAATGATTACGTATTCCTGGTCTATATCGTAGATATAGGTACGGATCACGTCCTTTCTATCTATGCGGTCTTCATAACTGAAGACTTCAACATTGTCTTTCTTCAATTCAATGATATGATGTTTGATCCAATGCAAGCGCACTGATCTTGCCATCTCAAATGAGCGTGAACCCAATTTCTTGCCTTTCCCATCTTTGTCCTCACGGGTTGTCAGATGCCTGAAAAGGGTTTGCATAGGCGGCTCACCATCCTGTTTGGTAGGTCGAATTTGCTTGCCTTTGAATTTGAAGTTTGCATTGTCTACAAAATCTCTATTGAAAACACCTTGCAGTGACTGATTGCGTTGGTATTCGTTCATGTGAGCGATTTCAAGTAGCTGCGGATATGTTTTGATGAGATTTAATGGCATACCGGCAATTACTTTAGGTCAATGTGGAACAAGTTCAACTTATTCTCATTCTTAGGAGTGGATTGGGTGATAGGCGTTTTGCAATGACTTTCAATCTTCTCAATGAGCTTATTCTTTGCTATTACCTTGTTTTCTCCTCGCAGCTTGTAATTGATGGCTCCCATGATAAGGTCAGTCAATTGCATAAGACTGCTCTCGTGAGAGTGTATGAATTGAAAATTCCGTATGGAGGAATTGTGCTTAAGTATGTCTTTGAGAGTGGCCAGCTTTTTATGGCTGATCGTGTCCTTAATGTCGAAGTAAATGTTGTAGGTGTATTCCAGGTTGATCTTGTGATGCAGCAACTGGTAATACATCTTGAAATAAAAGTCATTGTAGGTGAAGCCCTCTCTGGTGTCATCAATCTGAGATTTCTTTACGATGACAGAGCGGAAAGCCAAATCAGTGGCAAAGAAGTAATCAATTAAGTCTGCATAGTAGGGGTATTGTCCACCGGATACATTTGACCATTTTATTTCTCCTTTGACTTTATGCTTGCCCTTCAACAACTTCAGGTGTTCTTTGTGTTGCTTGAGCTGACTGTAAGCAGAACTGATGTACGCAATCATCATGAATGGCATGCCATCATTTTGAAGGTGCGTACTTTCATCACAATAAAAGTTGAAGGTCTTGCTCATCTTATTTGTCTTTATGTTTTTGACTGATCTTAATAAACTCTTCTCTCGGAATACAGCAATCGATTACTTGCTTTCCGCTTCCGCAAAAGCACGGATCAGTCATGCTCAGGTACGATTTCTTAACTATAAACTCTTCGGCCTCACCTTCATCAAATTCCACAACTTCACCCTCTGAGGCATTAATGATCTTATCCATAGTGGCTTTCATTTTTGAAAGTGTTTCCTTTGATAAGTTTCGGATCATATTGCTGCTATTTGGATAGCCGAAATACTCTTTCCATAATCCATAAGTCAGGGAATCTTCGAGAATTGGAGGTTCATTGACGTATTTCTTTTTGGCTTCTTCGCCTTCTTCATCCAGATATTCCACTATTTGCTTGAAGTCCTTTTTAAGCTCTGTGCCTAAAATGAATTGCTGATCCTCCCTGATAAGAAGGGGGGCAAGCTGTTTGTGTATTTTGTCATTGGAGGTAAATACATTGCAAAAAGGCAGGTAGTACAGGTATTCCAAATCAACACGATTAGTAGGGCGTGTACCGATAAGTTCACTTTGTAGCCCAAGGTGAAATAGGAGATCAACTTTCAGGCAATGTGCAGTATAAGGTGCAAAGTCTGTTATTGGTGGTCGATTTTCTGCAATCCACCTTCCGAAGATGCTCATGCCATCAATTTCTCCTTCTCCATAATTGTCAATCATGTAGGCAAGGAGGCGGTCTTGTAAACTGTGGTCGGACAAGACAGAGTTTACTTTCTCATGTAACTGATCAAATGATTTTAACCTTTCATGCTCAGTGGCCTGGAGAATTTTCTGTAGATTTTTGAGAAGGTTTTCATGTGTGGTTAGGGTTCTCCATAACTGGGAAAGGTCATGGTCAGCATCTGTGAACTTTCCATCCTTCCACTTATAAATAGCTTTTTCTTCTGCCGTTTCCCTGACTACCATTCCTTTTCTGTGGGCGTCAGGTTGTACAACCTTCTCTATATCCAGGGTGGGTCTTCCATCCATTTCCACCGGTTCACCGGATAGTTCCCCCTTTACCAATGTCCTGTAGTAAGCATTGACAACACTGTACATAGGGAACAACTTGGTTGCAAAGTCTTTAACCCTAATGTCAGATGGTGTTTTGCCTTCTTGCGTTTCCTTTTTCAGATCACCAAGGATCTCCATCACCAATACAGGAGCTACATTGTGCTTGTAATAGCTACTAAGCCTCATCAGCTCCGGAAAGCTGAGAGATTGGAAAGTGGATTTATCTATGGTGATGGTTATATTCATTTTATTCGATTTTCATTTGCTTTAATCTCATACATAAGAAGCTATAGCATTATACCTTCCGTAAACTCTCTGGTAAAAACTTATCTATTTCAGGGTCGGAGAAGGTAAATTCTTCATTTTCCTTTAATGCCTTAGAGGCAATTTGATATGCTTTGTTAATAGTTTTGGGGGCACCACGATAGGTATTAATGAGCTTCTCATTAAGCTCATCTCGGATTTGCTGAAGCTGCTTGATTTCCTTATTGCCAATTCTAATATCGACTAAAAGTGAAAGTAGCTGCTCTCTAATTTCTAAAATATCAAGTGCAGCTTGTTTATGCTTTTCAGCAATGGCCAAAAGGTTAAAATCTTTTGAATAGAGAGTAAGTGCTAATAAAGCGGTAGAAAAAAGCGCAGCTATAAACTGAAAGATTTTACCGTCACCAAAAAGTATTACTAGTACCGAAGTTGTTGTTGCTGCTGATAAAAGAATTTCGGCAAGCTTTAGCCCATCACTTCTATTTTTTAGAACATCAGCACATTTTTCATGAGTCTTATGTGTATATACCACACGGCCATACAATTCTCTGATTTGAGACTCTAATAATATTTCACTTTCTGTCATAACTCTTCATTTTATTCTTCCGAAATAGGTACGTCTATTGAATCCATAGCCACGACCATGTTGTCTTTGATTATATAGCACTCCACAAAATGACTTCCTTTGAAATTTGTGGATTCCTTTCTTTCCTGAGATCCTGCATCATCAATAATTTGTCCTCTAATGCAATCCCTCTTTATAGCTTGTTCTCCTCTATTTGTCACCTTCCATTTTACAGAATAAGGAAGAGGAACATCTATCTGGTCTATGTAAAAGCGTAATGATTTATTTGGTAATAGTTTGATTCTATTAACTAGAAATTCTCGCAGCAATCCATATCTAAATCCATTCTGTTTTATCTCACAATCTATTCTGAGATCATATTTTATGTTGATTGGGTAATACGATTCAATGAATTCTTCTGTATTTCTGTAGCTTTCGTTAATGTAGCGCGCCTCAGCATCTTCGTTCTGGTATCTTGGAAAGTCATTCCCAAAAATATCTCTCCATTTTCTGTGCTTCTTTTTATCTGAGGTTGCATCAATGGCTTCAACCGCTAAATCATATGCTTTCTTTGCCTTTCTTTTAAACGATTTTCTGACCTTGACTCTTTGCTTACTGCCTAATGCACCGTATTCCTTCTGATCTTTTGGCTGGTCGTATAAGAATTTGAAAAAGTCTCTGCACATTAAATCATAGGATGAAAAACTTGAGCTATTGTAATCTTCAGTGGAATGCAAAAAGTTGTAGGCAAGCGTATCTATTAAAAGTCCACCCATACATACTCCATTTTTATTCTTCCAAGCTCTGGCCATTTTGCATAACCTTCTAAGGTTTTTATTTTTTTGTTCTTCAGCTTCTTTCATAGCTGACATTTCCTTTCTTGGCTTTGTTATTTTCCAAGAGCCACTGTTATAGGTGTCTGGATATTTGTAATCCTGATCCTCAACCTCAAATACAGGCTGGACATCAATCTGTGAGTCTGAAAAATTCACTGTAACAACGCATCTATCTACTTTTATATCAGATGCTGAGTAAGTGTCAGAAATGGCCGTTTTTGTATCATTCAGTAGCTTGGTTTGCCCGCCACTGATATTATAATCAGTCCACTTGCTACTGGGCATGATGTATAACATATCCAAGTCAGAAATTCCTATGATACCTGTGTACCTTCCATAGGAGCCAACTTGTAATGTGTTAGCTGTTTTAGAGTCAGTACCACGATGCTTTTCATTAAGAGCCTTGGTAATTCTGCCGTACCTATAAGAAATTGTATCTGCCTTTTCCTCCGGAATCCTTATGTTGGAGACGAATTGCTTAAATGTATCTGATGTATTCATAAGTGGTTCGTCTTAATTAAATGGTTCTTATTTCCCCCGTCAACAGCTTTTGCATTAAGCCTTTCTTTTGCTCTTTTAGGGTGTCTATTTGTTGTTGTAGTAGCTCTATTTCCCTGTCTGCTTCTGAAAGCACAGCTACTATCTTCTTTTGCTCTTCGATGGAAGGCACAGGTATTTTTAGCTTGGCAAACTCTGATTGGCCCAAGGTTTTGTTTCGACCTGCTCCGCCCGGAGAGGCTAAACCTAGAAGGTGCTTTCCTCTGGCTGTTTTGAAGTAGTAAAGCAGGTAGTCCAGATCAAGAACTCCTTTCTTGGGCTTGTACATGGGGAAACGATGTGAGGCGATCATGCCAACCTCTGCTTCTGTGGTCTTGGCAATGGCGTGTTCCCATGCGAAAACTATATTGACCACAAAGCAATCCGGTTGAATCCAGAAAACAGATTTGTTACCTAAGCTTGCACCAGTAACTTCTTCTTTATGAAAGATACCTTTACAATGTGAGCGTATGCCAATTTCACGATACAGCTTTTCTGGTTCAGGTGTGAATGGTTTTTTGACACGCTGAACAATATCTGAAATGTGCTTCATTTCCCAATTTGAGGGTACTGCTCCTGCATAAATACTTGACTTACCTTGATTATGCTGAAATTGATTAAAACGGATTTCGCCACTGAACAATCCTATTTCTAAGCCTTTTCTTCTCTTTAAAAGCTCATTATATAGGCACTCCTTTTTATCAATCGCAGTTTCCCAGGTGTTAAGGATTTCCACTATCTTATTTTGCTCTGATTCGGAAGGGTAAGGGATTTTGAGAAATTGAAATTCAGAAATCCAGTATCTTTTATGATCATCTGCTTGAAATTTTACAGTGTCGAATGCATTGAATATGTATTTCAAATTCAACCCTTTTCGATTGGGTTTGAGAATTTTTGTCGCTGAGCTTCTAATTTTGAACGGAAAGTCCACGTACTTGCGATCAGTAGTGAAATCATCAAATAATATTATCGGAGTTTTTTCAAATATTCCCTTGGTATCTGATGAATAGCCTAATATGAATGATTTATTCGAAGTGAGGACTGGAATGCCACTGTTAGCATCAATGTCTTTGGTTATGTACTTTGTAGGCTGTTCATAATCCAGTAATTCCCCGAGACGAGCGGTATCCCAATCAGTAGGAATTGAACCAATGTTGGTTAGTCTATATCCTTTTTTAACTTCCATATATTAAAATCCTAAATCAGATAAGTAGTTGTCCATTTGTTGTTCTACCACCGTAAGTTCCTTTTTCAATTCTTTGATTTTGCTTTGAGTTACCGGGATGTCAATTTCTTGTTCCTCTTCGAATGTGTCCACATAGCGAGGAATGTTGAGATTGTACTCGTTTTCTATTACTTCCTGTAAAGGAGCACGGTAAGCATATTTTTCTTCTATTACTTCACCTTCCTCAGTGGTCAATGGATTTGCTTCCTGAAATGCTCGATACGTATTGACAATTTTGTCAATGTCCTTGCCTCGTAAGCGGTTTTGGTTTGTACCTGACTCATAGCCTTCACTGGCATCTATAAAGAGAATGTCTTTATTCTCGCCTTTGGCCCGGTTGAAAATTAGTATGGTAGCAGGTATACTCGTTCCGTAAAAAAGGTTTGCAGGCAAGCCAATGACTGCTTCCAGCAGGTTTTCCTCAATCAGTTGTTGTCTGATTTTCCCTTCACTGCTCCCCCTAAAGAGTACCCCATGTGGGAGAATGACACCCACACGGCCAGTATCGTGGTAGGTGGACTCAATCATGTGAGAAACGAAAGCGTAATCCCCTTTACTCTTAGGAGGGATTCCTCTATGGAAGCGGTTAAATTGATCTGCCATAGCATCATCAGCACCCCATTTATCGAGGGAAAACGGAGGGTTAGCTCCCACAATGTTTCCTTTCAGTAAACTGTCTTCTTCCAGCAGTTTGGGATTATTCAGGGTATCACCCCACTCAATGGTAGCGTCATCAATCTCATGCAGAAACATGTTCATGCGAGCGAGTGCCCAGGTGCTTCCGTTGATTTCCTGTCCGTAGAGCGAGAAGTTTTTACTGCCTACCTGTTTTGCCAGTTTGATCAAAAGCGAACCAGAACCACACGCGGGGTCTATGATGCGGTCGCCCGGTTGTGGATTGAGTAGCTTTGCCAGGAGTTTTGACACCTGAGCAGGCGTGTAAAATTCTCCCGCTTTCTTTCCGGCATCACTGGCAAATTTTTCTATCAGGTACTCATAAGCATCACCTATCACGTCATTGTCCTCCAAGTGGGAGGGTTGCAGGTCAAGTGCGGAGAAATCTACCAAGAGGTTTTTTAGCCTTCTGTTTCGGTCTTTGGTTTGACCAAGGTTGGCTTCTGAGTTGAAATCAATGTTTCGGAATACACGCTCCAATTTGCTGCGGTTGGCATCTTCCATGCTTTCAAGAGCTGTGTTGATCAGTTCACCCACATTGGCCGCATTGCGGTTTTCAAAAAGGTAGTCGAAGGTGCAGTTTTCAGGCATTTGGAAGCGTTCGTTTCTCAATGCTCGCTGCACCCGTATTTCATCACCCTTGTATTTTTCTGCATAGAAGTTCTTTTTGTCCTTCCATACATCCGAAACATACTTTACGAAAAGCATGGTCAGGATATAATCCTTGTATTGTGAAGGATCGATAACACCCCTAAAGGTGTCGCATGCTTTCCAGACAACGTTGTTGATCTCGCTTTGTGTAATTGCTTTTTTGCTCATATTATCAGCCTTTTGGTGGAAATGGATCGTTTCCGTAGGAATCTTTTCTTTGGATTTTACCATCTTTTCCATGGATGAATAGCTCAGAGCCTTCTTTCCTGGCAAGGTCTCTACTGTAATTTTCTGCTTCCTTTTTAGTGTCAAAGTGTTTTGAAGCTCTTTCTGCTCCTGATTTTTTGGAATCCCATCCTCCATCGGAATTGGGGACTACATGCCTTGATTTCTTACTCATGATTTTGATAGATTATGTTTTTGATGACTGCCTGATATACTTTTTGCTTTTCGGAAATGATCTTGTTGGATATTTCCATGTCTTTATAATGTAGCTGCTTTATTGCAATAGCCTTTTGTTGTAGCTCCAATGAGGGAAGCTTAACAGTAAAAGCTTCCAATTCAGATTTCCGAATGGAAGGGATGGAGCTGCCAGCTCCCAGGGTTTGAAAATATACCTGCGTTTGGGGCATATTAAATAAGGTGGTAAGGAACTCCGGGATCACCCTTGAACGATCTGCTTTGATGACAAAAAAGATGGAGGAGGCAATGGCTGGACCAAAGGCTTTGTCATAAGTCCAGGCAAAGTTTCTCATTCCCTTTCCAACCATAATAATGTCGCCATCTTCCAAAAGGTGAGATTCATTCTTTTGGTCGATCTGAATGAAAGTGTCTATCTGCTCTGTCTGATTTCCCCAATCATCAAAGTGCTTTGCCTGTAAATAGAAAGCATTACCCTCGTCTGAGGGTTTGGTGTATAAACCAAATTGTAGTTGAGCAATATCGCTGAGTTTTACCTTCATTTAATTTGTAGGATCATTCAAATTTTAAACAAAGGTAAGAAAAAGGTAATTAAAAGCAAATAAAAATCATTGTAGAGTCTTTCAAAAATATACGAACTGCTGTTTCAATAGCTTTAAGGAATTTGAGGAAATAGAGGAAACTAAGGATTATTCGTCCTTAGGTTGACCAGTGATGTATATTTTCAATGGACTGGTCGAATCTTTGGAAGAAAAGCCCAACGGGCTTATTCTTCCTTGATTTCCTTAGAATCCTGAGTTTCCTCAAGTGAGGTGTTTAGGTAGTTGTCCTGAGACTCACGGTGGATGAGGTTCGATTTGATAAAGGCGGTAATGTAGCCTTCTGCTGTCTTTGCCGGAATACTCATTGTGTTGGCTACTTCAAGGTACTTCTGACGGTTAAAGTTGCGGGGTAGGGCATACAGGAACTTCTCTTTCTTATTCATCCGTGTGGGCTTGGATTCCTCCTGCGGAAGCTCGCCAAACACTTTGCTTGAATGCTTTACTAATATTTTCACCATAGCAAGCGCAACTTGAAAATCCCTTTCCTCACAAATCAGCTTCTTAGAAGTATCGCCCGTTTCCATGATTCGCAAAGCGGAGCATATCATGCAGGTCCGGTAGGCAATCAAACCTAACCTTCTGATAGTGGCCATGTAATCCAAGCCCTGAAGGTTCATGTACTTTTCCTGAATATTCCCGAAGAACTGGTTGAACTGCTCTTGCTGGTCTGCCGTAAGATAGAACTGCCGGGGTTCATCCTGCATGATGACTTTGTACAGTCCATAGAACTCATTGCCCAGGGCTTCAAAGTAATCGTCCAGTCCGTTGTCTGTTTGGCTGGCAAATACATTTTTCCATACCGGGCGAACATTCATGAAATAGAAAATGAAACGGCTGAATAGGCCGTTTTCAGCGTTCGGAATCAATGCCGAAACTTGTTTTGGAGTTCCTGAAAGGACAGTAGAAAGGCATGGGCTTTCTATGTCCACAAACTCTCGATCGGTTCTGCGATAGTAGGAAATGGTTTCATGGTGAAAGGCTTTTCTAAAGCCATCACTGTAGTTTCCGTAATCGCTTTTGAAGGCATGGGCTAAGGTATCACCTTCGGTCTCGAAAATCAGCCCTCTGCCATCACTATCACCCAAAAGCTGGTAAGCACCTGTGGAACTGTTATTAGCCGGAATGAACAGCATCTTCTCCGGAGGTTTGGCAGGTTTCTCAATACCGTCTTCCTTGCCTTTCTTGTTGTTATACTCTGCCATTTCCAATTCATAGTGCTGCTTGTGGAGTTTGGCTTGTTCCCTCAATTCTTTGTGTATGGGGTTGACCAACTGGCGACAATGCACCAGGCGGCCTTTTCCTGCGGATGCCTGGGCTGTAATGAATAGGAACAGATTGGGGAATACCCGTTTGCCGTCATAGATGCCCGAGACTTTGGGCAAACATGCGCTGATAGCTCCGAGGGAACCGAGTAGTAGAATATCCCTTTCTTCTTTGGAGGTGGCAACCTCCACAACCTTTTGAAGAAATTCAGGAAGCTCAGGAAACAAGGAATCGGGAAATGTTGGCATTTGTTCAGGCTCCTGATTTTCGGGCTGGAGGTATTCAGATTGACTACCATTCAGCTTTTCACTTTTGAAAGCTCGCTGGTCCTGTTTTTCTGCCTGTGGAGGTCTAATGTCAATTCCTGCATCTTTGGCGAGGTAGAAAAAGGTCTTTAGTGAAACGCCATGACCTTTTGATTTCAAGCAATTGTCAAATTGCTTGTCGCACTCCGGGGCGGAATAGCCTGGATAAAACTGGCTCACCCTATGAAATAGGGTTCGGCCATTTTCTCCAAACTCATCTGAGAAAGCAAAGCCGATATTTATCCAGTCGCTGTAAGTGGAGGTAATATCTGTTCTGTTGGCCTCAATGCTTTGGATGATGCGTTCTACTTCGTCTATTTGAGAATCTGTATCGAAAGTTTGTTGCTCTGTAACTTTCGGTTGCGAGGTTGGCTGATTAAGCCAATCCTGCGGATTGAATGTTTTTCTTTCCATGTCCTACAAGTATTTAGGATTGATGAATATTTCTGAATCATGTGGAAGGAAACAGGCTCTTGAAATGTCCTTCCCGGATTGGTCTATTTCGAGTTGGTAGGTGTGGGAAACGTAGTTTGCCACTGCCTTGAAATAGTCCTGGTGTTTTGCCTGCGTCAAGTCGATTGGAATTACCCATTTGAGGCCATCACCTGAAGGAGATACAAACAGTAGCTCCGTTTCAAAGTAGTGGTCGTTGAGTAGTGCTGCCTTGAGTGAAGGAATGTCCTGAATGTGGTCAAAATCGATTGTGAGCAAACCTGAATGTCTTTGAAGGTTTGCATCATTCCTCTTTGAGAAAGTGCCTGAGAAGGTCACATAATCGAAATTTTGAGCCTTGTACTTTCTGGCTTCCTTCGGGTCGGGAATGTTGCGGAGTGTACTTGTACACGATGCAAATTCATTGCCTTTGATAAGGTGGTACACCTCAACCAAGGAGGCTTGCCGACTTGGTACTACGTTGGTGACAGGTTTATTGAAATAGCTGAAAACTGGCGGGGCCTGTTTGACTATTTCAGGAAGAGCAACCGCAGGTTGCGATTCTGCCTGTCTGTAAAAACCTTGCTGCTTACCGATACGCAAATGCAGTTCCTCATTCAGCTTGTCGAGAAGGGCTTGCCCTTCGAGGCTGAAATGCAATGCTGCAAAATCAAAGACATTGCCTGGTGCAATGACTTCTTCGGAATCGGTGTGCGTAGCGCAACCGTCAACAACCTTTACCAACAATGTGGGCTTGTCCGCATTGAGTGGGTTCTTCGCAGGTTTGCAGTCCCTTCCCGAAAGGGAAAGGACTGTTTCACCCGGATAGTACTGCCGCAGCACGTAGGCGTAGATATTCAAGCCGTAGTGCGTTTTGTCGAGAATGGCTTTTCTACTTACCTCCATAGTGCTTTGATTTTGAAGGTGAGTAATTGGATTCCAGCAAGGCTTCTATGTCTGAAACCTTATAGTAGAATTTGCCATTGATTCGGCTGTAGGGAAGAACCCCACTATCCCGGAGGGATTGGAGGGTTCTTTTGCTGATATGTAACGTTTGCATCACTACCTGTCCATCAATCCATTCTTCGCTGAACTGCTCCAAACGTGATTTATGGAAATTGAGGAGATAGGCTTTGACTGTTTTAATGTCTTGAGCGAGGGTCAAGATCATATCCATTAGCTCGTTCATAGCTTCACCCTCCCTTTCTTGATTAGGTAATCCGCTGCCCGTTGGTCTATTTCTTCCTGAGTGGAATTGCGGTTGCGAAGCAACCAGCTTTCCAACTCGCTTCTTTTGAAATAGAGCTTCTTTCCATTGGGCTTGTAGTGCGGAATGTTCCCGGCACTTGTCAACTTGTACAAGTGAGATTGGGAAAGCTCCAGATACTGGCAAGCTTCATTGAAGTTTAAAACTTCCTTTGTGTAAATCCCCTGGCTCTCAATTAGGCGTTGGAGATTGTCAAGACGTTCAATTATTTCGTCCATTGTCTTACTTATTGAAGAGTTAGAAATGGACACTTGGCCAAATGTCATCCTTGATTGTCAAGGACATAGCAAAGGTCAGAAGGGGTCTCTGGAAGTCTTGAAAATGGAAATTTCAACCTTTGTAAGAGGCTGAAATTCAGATACTTTGGGAAAAGAGTGGAAATTTGAAATGGTAAATTGACAGAAAATTACCGCAATTTAACCGAGGGGTAAACTGGTGAGCCAGTACTGAGAATCTATATATTCCGCCAATGCTTCAGCATTTTGGCGGTAGTTTCTGAATTGCTTGTCGAGCTTGGTCTGATATCGGTGGTCAAGGAATTTACGAATATCAACGTCCTTAATGGGCTTAATGGGTTGGAAGGTGCGTTGATTGAAATATCCTTTCTTCATTAATTGGTGATAGATGGCGGCCAATTCATTTTTCATTCCGTGCTTATCAGTGAAGTTGTAGTTCTCATCAATGTACCCATTTTGAAAAAGGGATTCTTCGAAGCTGGCAAAGCGAGTAGGTGTTTTAATGATGGTTTCATAGGGAAGAATACCCTTCGCATCATTTCTTATATCACCTGATATTGCCTTGAATAGTTTAGATGGTTGTGCTGCGAGTCGGGGGGCAGAAGGAGTGGTAACCTGTATTTGTACCGCTTCCGCAATGTGTGAAGGATTTGGTGCCGTATGGTTGAAGTATGTCAGGTAAATGTCATCCTCAGTAAGTGGTTCTTCTTTTAACTGATCAGGGAAGCACTCCTGAACTTCCATGTACAGGCGGACAAGCTGGTGTTTGAGATAGCAGATAATGAAAGCTTCATCATTGGTGGAGGTGGTAGTTTGCAAGGTGCCAAACTTTGGATCGTATTGTTCCGGGCTGTAGTTCTGTTCCTGGATCACCCGGGCAATCTCCCGAAGCTTTTCATTGAGCGTTCTGGTCAATGCCATGTGAACGTGGTATTTCTTAGCGTTGGCATTGATACTTTCATTCACCTGCTTGTGGAGGTGGTTCAGGTATTCAGTAGCTTCTGAATCTATGAGTGCCTGGAAGTATTTCCGTTTGTTGTTGAGTGCCTTTGGGAAGGACACCTCAAACTGTGGCTGTACCTGATAATATGCCTTTTTAAGGCCGTTTACATCCTGTTTAAACTTCAATTCCGAAACACCCGACAATAACCACGGGCGAAGATCGAGAAACAGAATCCTGTTGTATGTTTCTAATGATGCGCTCATAGATCCAGTTTGATTTTGTTGGCGGCTTCCTTCTTCTTATCATCAATGATTTTGGCATAGACCTGGGTTGTTTTCAATTCCCTATGGCCTAAGAGCTTTGAAACCGTATAAATGTCCGTACCGGCTGTAAGCTGTAATGTGGCGTAGGTATGCCGGGCGCAATGGAAAGTGATTGTTTTGGATATTCCGGCTTTCATCATCCATTGTTGCAATTTCAGGTTATGCCAGGCTGAATATTTCAGCCCTTTGAAAACCCTCTCGTCTTTGTCCTGACGTTCGCCAAGCAGGCCAAAGGCTTGTTCTGAAATAGGGAGAGTTTCAGCTCCTTTGGTTTTCTTTTGTCTGAAACGGATATAGTACCCCATATCATTGGAGTGCTGCACTTCAGACCAAAGGAGTTTGTTTATGTCTGACCAGCGAAGCCCGGTAAGGCATGAAAAAATGAAAGCTGTTTTCATTTGCGGAATTTCACATTCTGCGTTCACTGCTGCTTGCAGCTCTTCCAGTGTCAAAAATTCTCTTTCCGGTTCCCCTTGCTTGAATGCTTCAACTCCTTCACTCGGATTAGTTGGAATGATACCATCCTTTACGGCTTGCTTGAGGGCTGCCCTGAGCTTATTGAAATAGGAGTATTTGGAGTTTTGGGATAGTTTCTGTTCTCCGTGTGCTATGGCCTTTTTATCAAGGAAGTGTTTGAAGTCCTGGACAAATTGCCTATCCACTTCTGAGAAAGCAATGTCGTAAGTGCAGAAGGCTTTCAAATGCTTGAGCATACTTGTCCAGTTCCCATGGTTTCCGGGGCTGTCCTGCCTTTGGTTGGCCAGCAATTCAACATAAGCTAGGAAGCTGCCTTTTAGCTTCTCCTGATCCCGAAAGCCATAAACACCGTTCTGGATTTCGATTTGCCTTTGAGCCCTTATGGTCTCTGCCAGTTGTAGGGTCTTTTTATTAACCTCCTTTTCCTCCTTTGTTCTGGCCTTCGGGTTGAGGTATAGTTTTAAATACTCTGTCTTTCTCTTGCCCTTATGGTAGTAGTCAAGGTATAGGCTGGTTTGTCCGCCCTGGTTGCGTTCTCTTAGTGTTACCTTCATGCTTGAAAAAGTTTTTCGATTGCTGCTCTTTTGATGATAGTACGCCTGCCGATTTTGGCTGCCTGGATATTCCCGTTCTTAATTTGACGGTACAAGGTCATTCGGCTTGCTCCAAGGAGTTTGCAGGTTTCCGCAATGCTGAGGAAATCCTTTTCATTGACTTGTTCTTGGATGAAGTCTTGCTTTTGGATTGCAGTAGTGGCTACCTCCTGGAGCTTGGCATCCCTTAGACGTTTTTTGTATGCACGTTTGGCGCAGTTGTCTCCGCAGTATTGGGTAACTGTAGTTTTGGCAATAAACTCAGTTCCGCAGTGCTGACAGATTCTGGGTACTCGAATGTTGCTGCTCATGGTGTTTCCTTTTGAGGCTTGTTTCTGTATCAGAGTGTATCCCTTTGTATCGGGATGTATCTCTATGTAACATCAATTCGCCAGTGTTTAAAAAATCTGTTGCTAACAACAAGTTTGTTGCTATCAGCAACAGATTAGAAACAAATATAAGCAAAAAAAGGGAAACTTAGCAACAAATAAAGGAAGTAAAAACCGCCTAAAAGCAAGAAAAAGAAGGGTTTAGAGTATTAAAGGAAATGTAATTACTTCCCGATACAAAAATTCTTGAAGATATTCCCCAATACTTCTTCCGTTGCAATCTCCCCAGTGATCTGCCCAAGGAAAAACAAGGCTTCCCGGATATCTTGAGCCAGGTACTCAGCAGAGGTTCCAGTATCCAGACTGATTCTGGTCCTCTCAAGCGCTGTCCTGGCATGAACCAGCGCTTCATAATGTCGCGCATTGGAAATAATCACATCGGAGCTCTCGAGATCCTCCAGATGAACCAGATCCAACAGAGCGTCCTCCAGCTGTGGCATTCCAGAACCTTTTTTTGCCGATATTTTCAAAATTGGAGGGTTACTCCCGGATGCCAAGACTTCCTTTATCCGGTGCATACGCTTCTCCGCCTCTTCCGGATTAAGGTCTGATTTGTTGACCAAGATTGCCAGATGCTGATCTTTCCTGGCATGGCCGCTAATCTTCTCTACCCACCAAAGACTCTGTTCCTCCGGTGCGGTGGCATCGGCAATCAATAAAATGATTCTGGCTTTGTTCATCTGGGCATAAGAGCGCTCAATCCCGATATGCTCAATCTCATCATGCGTGTCCCGAATCCCTGCAGTGTCGATGAAGCGAAACTCTATCCCACGCAGATGGATGCAATCCTCTATGACATCCCGCGTAGTCCCGGCAATCTCTGAAACAATAGCCTTTTCCTCCTTTAACAGTTTATTCAAAAGGGTGCTCTTGCCAACATTGGTCTCTCCCACAATGGCCACCGGAACACCACTCTTGATGGCATTCCCCAGATCAAAGGAGACTGCCAATCGTGATACCTTGTCCAGAATCCCGTCAATCAACAGCTTCAAACTGGTCCGGTCGGCAAACTCTACATCCTCCTCCGAAAAATCCAGCTCAAGCTCAATCAACGAAACAAAATGCAACAGCTCGGCTCGGATGATCGACAGTTCCTTGGAAAAACCGCCTCTCATCTGGCTAATGGCCAGCTGATGAGCCGCCCGACTGTTGGATGCGATCAGGTCAGCAACGGCTTCTGCCTGACTAAGGTCCATCTTGCCGTTGAGAAAAGCCCGCTGGGTAAACTCTCCAGGTTTGGCCACACGAGCTCCCTTCCTAACCAGTAAGTTCACTAACTCCCGCTGAATATAAACCGATCCGTGACACGCAATCTCCACTAGATCCTCCCCCGTATAGGAATGAGGAGCCTTGAAGAGCGTTATCACCACATCATCTAACTCTTTCTGCCCATCTCTAATCTTCCCATAATGAATGGTATATCCCTTAGAGTTATTGATATTCAGGGATTTGCGATAAGGAAGGAATGATTTGTCAAGGATTGACCAGGCATTAAGGCCCGATAAACGCACCAGAGCAATGGCGCCACTACCAGAAGGTGTTGAGATTGCTACAATTGTATCTTCCATCAGCTTCAAAATCAGGAACGAAAGCCCAAAGGTCGCAATAATTGCCCAAAGAGAAAACCCTGCAGCGACCGATCATCTCCTTCAATATTTATATATTCGCACATTATTATTGGCTGCGAAAAGGGGCTTTAACGTTACTGAAAAGAGAACAGGAAGTTAAGCAAAAGAGCGTATAACAGAAGATAAATAATAAACCAATCCAGTATGTCCGTACTTGTTAATAAGAACTCGCGGGTCTTGGTTCAGGGCTTTACCGGCAAGGAAGGAACCTTTCATGCCTCTCAGATGATTGATTATGGTACCAACGTAGTTGGTGGAATCACGCCAGGCAAAGGGGGGCTACGGCACCTCGACAGGCCTGTTTACGATACGGTCATGCAGTGTGTTAAAGAGACTGGCGCTGATGTTTCTGTCATTTTTGTTCCTCCCTCAGTGGCTGCCGATGCCATTATGGAAGCGGCGGATGCCGGGATCGGGGTGGTCGTTTGTATCACTGAAGGTATCCCAACTGCCGATATGATCAAAGTAAAGGCGTATCTGGCAAATCGGACTACCAGGCTGATTGGTCCTAACTGCCCGGGCATCATCACCCCGGAGGAGTGTAAAGTGGGTATCATGCCCGGATTTATCCATAAAAAAGGACAGGTTGGAGTGGTCTCCCACTCTGGCACCCTGACTTATGAAGCTGTGGATCAGCTTACCAGGCTTGGGATCGGACAAACAACCTGCATCGGCATCGGCGGTGATCCGATCATCGGAACCACTACGCTGGATGCTTTGAAACTCTTTATGGATGATCCTGAAACAGAAGGGATTGTGCTGATTGGAGAAATTGGCGGAACCATGGAGACTGATGCTGCCAGATGGTATAAAGAGGCTGGCATGAAGCCGGTGGTGGGGTTTATCGCCGGACAAACAGCACCCAAGGGTCGCCGGATGGGGCATGCTGGTGCAATTATCGGTGGCGCGGAAGATACCGCAGCTGCAAAAATGACCATCCTGAGAGAGTGCGGAATCCACGTAGTGGAAACTCCCGCCATGATTGGACAAACTATGAAAGTGGCACTAAAGTAAAAACCTCGAACTATGGGATTACTGACAGGCAAAACAGCCCTGATAACGGGGGCATCCAGAGGAATAGGTAAAGCTATCGCCGAAAAATTTGCCGAAGAAGGCGCAAACCTTATTCTCACCGACCTGTTTTATGATGATCAGGCAAAAAATCTGGAAGAGAAGCTGAATCAGATGGGTGTCAAAGCGAAAATGTATGCCTCTGATGCCAGCAAATTCGCAGATGCACAAAGAGTGGTTGAGGAGGCTCTTAAAGACTTTGAACGTATTGATATCCTGGTGAATAATGCCGGAATAACGCGTGACAACCTTCTGATGAGGATGACAGAGGAACAGTGGGATCTTGTCATCAACGTGAACCTGAAGTCAGTCTTCAACCTCGCCAAGGCCGTGCAGGGCACGATGCTCAGACAACGAAGCGGCTCAATCATCAATATGTCATCGGTGGTGGGAGTCAGCGGGAATGCCGGTCAGGCTAACTATAGCGCCTCCAAGGCAGGCATGATTGGCTTTACGAAAACCATCGCCAGAGAGCTGGGATCGAGAAACATACGGTGTAATGCCATCGCTCCGGGATTCATCCTGACAGAGATGACCGAAAAGCTGTCGGAAGAGGTGAGGAAAGAGTGGGCAGAGAAAATCCCGATGAAACGCGGAGGTTCTACCGAAGAGGTTGCCAAAGTAGCCCTCTTCCTGGCATCCGACCTCTCATCGTACGTTTCTGGTCAGGTTATTCAAGTCTGTGGAGCCATGCTCACCTGACCCTAATTCAATCCCCTAAACCCGTATTATGGGTTGGAACATAGAATCTACTTATCCGCTCTGGCTGGCCCCACTGGCGGCATTGATCGCTATTGGTGCAGGATGGTGGGTCTATTACCGGAAACAGGATGACGGCATCCTACCCAGGAGGCTGAAACCACTGCTGATGTTCCTGAGAGCCTCATCTCTTTTCTTGATCGCAATGCTGATCATCTCACCCTGGATGAAGAAAAAAAATCAGGTGTCGGAAAAACCAACCTTCCTGATCGCAATGGATAACAGCCGATCGATGTTTCAGGAGGATGATACCCTGGATACCTATGATAAGCTAGCCAAACAAATCGATGCTCTGGAATCCTCACTGAACCAAGATTTTAACGTGCATCGTTTGCTATTTGGTGCGTCCGTTAGAAGTGGGGAAAAGCCCGATTTTAGTGATCAGCAAACCAACTTTGAAGATCTCTTTAAAAATCTAACGCGCCTCTATGGTAATCGCCCCGTCCAAGGACTTTTGATCATCTCAGATGGCGCCTATAATAGGGGACTCGAACCATCCCTGGCTGCTGCCCCTTTCCCGTTCCCTGTCCACGTTCTGGCTACCGGCGATACTGTTCAGTTTGCAGATTTGGCTATCGGAGAAGTAATTGCCAATGAGTGGGTTAGACGAAAATCCCTCTTCCCGCTGAGGGTATATTTTAAAACATCCAACTGGGGAAATGATTCTTTCAATATCCAGATAATCAACCATGGTAGAGTGCTGGAAGAAGAGACTATAGATCCTGTTAGCCAGCAAACTCCTTATACTGATTTTATGTTGGAGGCTCCCGATCAGGGGGACCTGAATCTCACCATCCGCATCCGCTCGCAGCAAGAGGAGAAGAACCCGGATAATAATAGCCGGAATATCACGATCCGGGTCATCGATAAGGAGGGTAGGGTGCTGATCCTGGCCGACGCACCACATCCGGACATTGCAGCGATTAGATTGGCTCTAGGAGGTGTAGAACAGATTCAGACAGAGTCGTTTATAATTAGTGATTTTCCTGGAAACCTTGAAGATTATTCACTTCTGATTCTTCATGGATTGCCATCCTCCAATCATTCCATGACCAGCCTGATGGAACAGATAGCTGAGAGGAGAATTCCGGTTCTTTTCATTCTAAATCAAGCGACTAATCCTCAGCTTTTTAATCGACTGGAGACCGGTTGCCAGATCGTAAACCCAAGGTTGGCTCCCGAAGAGGCTCAGGGTCATCTTAACCGGTCATTTAACCTGTTTACGCTGCCAGAAGACTTCCCTTCACACCTGGCTGCCTGGCCTCCATTGGAACTCCCCTACCAGACTTTTGCCTTGTCAGCCGACGGGCAGATCTTAATGACCCAAATCATCCGAAGGATAGAAATGATGGATCCGCTGATGATGATTACCTCTGCAGGAGGTGCAAAGTATGGAGTTATCGCCGGAACCGGAATCTGGAGATGGCGATTGTTTGAATTTGTCGAATTTGGCAGTCACGTGTATTTTGATGATCTGCTCTCCAGGATCACCCAGTTTTTGCTGGCCGACGAACAGGAGGAACGCTTTAAAATTATCCTTCCGGATGAGCTTTACGAGTATAACCCCATTCGCGTAACCGGATACCTGCGAAATCGCTCCATGGAGTCAATCAATACCCCTGACATAAATCTCTCGATCCAAGACTCGGCAGGGAACGAGTTTTCTTACTTGATGGGGCGGCAGGGTGAGCATTATCAACTCGACCTGAAAGGTCTTAGAGCTGGATTGTATCAGCTAACGGCCCAGACTGATTATGATAGTCAACACTTAGAATTTAAAGGAGATATGGCAGTTTCAGCCTTTTCCCCGGAAGGGACTCATGCCGTGGCCGACCATCTGGCCCTGAAAAGATTAACGCACAGCAAAAATGGCAGCTACCTGACGATCGACGAACCAGAAAAAATCGTGACCTTTACGAAAGAACTAAGTGGAAAAGAGCCGGCTTACCGCTTGGAAACAAGTTGGTTTGATCCGATCAGTCTGGGTTGGTTGCTTCCTTTACTGGTCCTCTTCCTTTCACTGGAATGGTTTTTGAGACGATGGTTTGGTACCAGGTAACATACTTTCAATCTATGATGAAGAAAATTGCTACACTGATTCTTACCGTAACTCTGCTGGCTTCCTGCCAGATGAATAAGATTACTTTGGATCTGTATTCCCAGCCCGATCTGGTGTTGCCTCCTGAAGTGACCACGGTTTTGGTGACGTCCAAATATGTACCGGCAACAGGCGATTATGAACATGTGCAATGGGGCGATTATGAGTCGGTTGATTCGTTAAAATGGATGGTTTCCGAATCCATTGTCGATTCGTTAGCTGCCCATTTGGAAGCAACGAACAAATATCGGGTCAAGCCTGTTCATCAACCGAGAATGCTTCGGCATAATGGATCTGAATTGCCTGAGATTCAACCCTGGGACGGAATGGAGAGCATGGCCAAAAAAGAGTATGTTCGAGCGATCCTGGTGCTGGAGAGTTTCGATCTAAAGCGATCGGATACGGAAATCAAAAAGACAGACCGGGGGCACCAGGCGGAATTTTCGGTTGACATGAAAGTGGGCTTCCGATTTTATGAACCTATCCGAAGAAGATTGCTGGATGATTCTATCTATCAGGTCAAACAAGTATTTAGAATGACTGGTAGTAGTCCGCAGGGGGCTCAGGGTCGATTACCTGCTGATTCTATCGCCTTTTTACTGACAGCGGACAAGGCCGCCAAAAAATATGCGGATATGATTGCACCGCCCAATATTTCGGATGTCCGCTATTATTACCACAAAGGGGATACCTTGATGGATCAAGCGCATCAATTTATTCGTGAGGACAAATGGGGTCGGGCAGAAACCAGATGGAAATGGTTGGCTTATAAAGCTGAAGATACCCTCACAAAAGCGAGGGCCTCGTATAATATGGCGTTAGCGTGTGAGCGCAACGGTCGAATGAATCAGGCTGTTGGGTATGCAAGAAGGGCCTATCGCCTACATCCCGATAAAAAAAGCCAGGAGTATATTGCTATCCTTGAAGAAAGGATTCGTAAGCACGAGGAGGAGGTTAGCTCCGGAGAAAAAATAAAACGTTGGTAATCGATGAAAAGATTAACCCTAACACGAATCTGGCTGGTGCTAGCTGCAGTAGCGCTGCTCAGTGGCTGCTATCCAGCCTACTATTTTGAGTTAGAGGGGCTTGAACCTGGTAAATTTGAGCTCAATCCAAGTGTCATTACACTGACCATGACCACCCGGCACGATTTGGATCAAAGCTTAAAAAGCAGCCAGTATAACGGTCCGGCTGTCTCCCTCTTTTTGCGCGATAGCATGGAAACTAAAGAGGCATTTAATGGTTGCTGGGATTACCTGCTTGAAACCCCCCGGTTTGCGATGCAGAATCCAGTTGTAAAGCGCACATTATTAGGAGATTATATAACCAACACCAGTCGCCCAATACCATGGTCGGTCATCCGTGAAGTAGCCGGAGAGCCAGCTGCCGATGGTGTATTGGTGCTGGAATCCTGCACAATGAAGGATACTTTGATCCCCGCAGTTCGCGGTGGTTGGCTTGGTGTATTTGAATATCGCCTGGTAACCCAGACGCTCTGGAGACTCTATTCTCTTAAAGATCAAACCCGGCAGGAGTTTTTGTTTTCGGATACCCTCAATTCGGATATCAGTCCGGAAGATGCTGGCTATGCCAGCCCTGTCGTTAAAGCGTTAAGATTGAGAGGGAATTATACCGCTGGAGAAAAGGCAGCTAAAAAATTGGCTCCCTATTGGACCGACCTCGACCGGCTTTACTTCCCTTACGGGCAGGGTCTTTTTTACGATGGCGGGGAATTCATGAGGAAGGGAGATTGGGAGAAAGCTGCAACGATCTGGGAAGTATTGGCCGATTCAAAATCAAAAGTACAGTCGGCAAAAGCCTCCTACAATATGGCTGTTACCTGTGAGATGGCTGGTCGAACTGATCTGGCATTGGCCTGGATCGACCGAGCAGAATCCTTGGGCATGCCAAAATATCTGATCACCGAATACCGCGAGAAAATCCAAGCCAGGCTGCAGAAAGAGAAGGAGCTTGACAAACAGATGGGCCTATGAATAAAACGAATCCTATAGCTGAGATCATCGCCATTGGGGATGAAATCCTGATCGGTCAGACCGTCAACACGAACTCAGCCTGGATCGGTCAGCGAATGTCTGAAGCAGGGATTCCAGTTAAACGGGCAATAGTGATTTCCGATGATCCTACTGAAATTGCCGCTTCATTGGAAGAAGCCTTGCAAAGAGCTGATATTGTACTGATTACTGGTGGTCTTGGGCCTACCCGCGACGACCTGACCAAAAATACACTCGCCCAATTCTTCGGTTCAACCCTGGTCAGAGATGATCAGGTTACCCAAGATATCCTGAAATTGTTGGCTTCACGAAATGTGCCAATGATCGACCTGAATCTGGATCAGGCACTGGTACCAAACAATTGCCGGGTTATCCGGAACACTAACGGTACAGCACCTGGAATGTGGTTTGAGAAGGATCAACAGGTTATCGTCTCCATGCCCGGAGTGCCCTACGAGATGAAAGTGATGATGGATGAACAGGTGATCCCTGCCCTCCTGAGTGCGTTTAAGGTCCCTGCAATAGTCCGAAAAACGGTCATGACCACCGGGATTCCCGAATCCAAACTGGCTGCGAGCATTGCCGATTGGGAATTATCACTACCTGAAGGAGTTTCGTTGGCCTATTTACCATCTCCCGGAATAGTCAAATTGCGCCTATCGGTTAGCGGCGAGAATCAAATGAAGTTACGTCAATTAATCAATAACCTTGCTGATCAATTAGTTACGATTATACCGGAGGCGGTTTTCGGTTATGATGACCTGACACTAGAAGAGGTGGTGGGTGTTCTGTTGCGAGAGCGTAAGCAGACGGTTGCCACAGCGGAGAGTTGTACCGGTGGAACTTTAGCCAGTCTGATTACCCGGGTTCCCGGTAGCTCCGACTACTATAAAGGGAGCATCGTAGCCTATGCTAATGAGATAAAAACAACGTTTCTGAAGGTTCCAGGAGAGATGATTCAGGCTCACGGAGCCGTTAGTTGCGAAGTGGTCGAAAGAATGGCAACCAATATTCGTGATATTTTTGCGGTTGATTATGCCGTGGCGATCTCTGGGATAGCCGGTCCAGCAGGAGGAACAACCGATAAACCTGTAGGTACCACCTGGATCGGAGTGGCTAGTAGTTATGGCGTGGAAAGTGCTTGTTATCAGATGGGTGAGCACCGTGAACGAACCATTCATAAAGCTGCTTTGGCGGGTTTGAACCTCCTGCGACTAAGCATTTTGAAGGATGCAAGAGGCTGAATCGGAAAATGCTAACAGGACCAGGTTAAAAAGATAGACTGATTTTTTAGGATCAGGGCTTGATTAATTGAATTAAAATCACGTATTTTGCAGTCCAAAATTAAGAGAGCATGTCAAAATTGTGTCAAATAACCGGAAAGACCATGATGGTTGGGAACCATGTTTCCCATTCAAATCGGAGGGTCAAGCGCCGTTTTTATCCAAACCTTTTTACGCGCAGGTTTTATCTTCCCGAGGAGGACAGATGGATTGTTTTGAAAGTTTCGGCAGCCGGCATGCGGACAATTGACAAAAAGGGCTTGTCCGCCTGTCTGAAAGAGGCTAAAGCAAAAGGTTACATCAACAAATATTAATACCGACCATGGCAAAGAAAGGTAAAGGCAACCGGGTTCAGGTTATTCTGGAGTGCACCGAGCACAAGAGCAGCGGGCAGCCGGGAACCTCGAGATACATCACCACCAAGAACCGGAAAAATACTCCGGATCGTATGGAGCAAAAGAAGTATAATCCAATTCTGAAGAAAGTCACCGTTCATCGGGAAATTAAATAATTTAAGTTATGGCAAAGAGAGTAGTTGCTAAACTGCAAGACGGAAAAGGCAGGCACTATGCCAAAGTGATTAAGATGGTTAAATCACCAAAAACAGGTGCCTATAGCTTTAAAGAAATGGTTGTCCATAACGACCACGTCAAGGATTTTCTGAAAAAATAAGTAAGGATCCTGTCACTTAAGAGTTAAAAGGCTTTCTTCACAGGGTGAAGGGAGCTTTTTGTTTTTTTAAACATCTGGTTATGGGAATATTTAGCTGGTTCAGCGACGAGAAGAAAAAGAGTCTTGATCAGGGATTGGCCAAGACGAAAGAGAGCGTTCTGAAGAAGTTAACCCGAATTGTTGCGGGTAAATCGAAGGTGGACGACGAGGTGCTGGATAACCTCGAAGAGGTCCTGATCTCATCGGATGTGGGAGTTCAAACTACCCTAAGAATTATCGAACGGATCGAGAAGCGTGTTTCACGCGATAAGTATTTCGGAACAGAGGAGCTAAATAAGATCTTGCGGGAGGAGATTGCCAGTCTGCTGGCCGAAAATAACACGGCTGACCTGCTGGAACTTCCTTCAACCGAAGGAGGAGTGCCCTACGTGATCATGGTGGTCGGGGTCAATGGAGTGGGTAAAACCACTACCATCGGAAAACTGGCCTACCAATACCGCGAAAAGGGTCAGAAAGTTGTTCTTGGTGCCGCTGATACGTTCCGCGCGGCAGCTATCGAGCAGCTGGAGATCTGGGCACAACGGGCTGATGTGCCGCTGGTAAAGCAGAAAATGGGCTCCGACCCAGCCTCTGTGGCATTTGATACGCTGCGATCTGCCCTCTCCCAAAATGCGGATGTGGTCATCATCGATACTGCCGGTCGACTCCATAATAAAATTGGGCTGATGAACGAACTGACCAAAATCCGCAATGTGATGAAAAAACTGGTGCCAGATGCTCCCCAAGAGGTCCTACTGGTTCTGGATGGATCAACCGGTCAAAATGCCTTTGAACAAGCCCGCCAGTTTACCGCCGCAACCGAAGTTACCGCCTTGGCCCTAACCAAACTGGATGGTACCGCCAAAGGTGGCGTAGTCATCGGAATCAGCGATCAGTTTAAAATACCGGTTCGCTATATCGGCATCGGAGAAAAAATCCAGGACCTGCAACTGTTCAACAAAACTGCTTTTGTAGATTCACTCTTCGGAGAAGCATAATCATTTGATATCTAGTATCTTCACAATCATTAACTCCTCCTGCTTTGCGAATTGATATCATCAATCTTGGCTGTTCAAAGAACTTGGTGGATTCAGAATCCCTGATGACTCAACTGATAGCCAGGGGTCATCAGCTTAGAATAGACCCAGCACGGGTGAATGCCGATCTGCTCATCGTTAATACCTGTGGCTTTATCCATGACGCGATGGAGGAATCTATCAATGTGCTTCTCGAAGCAATCGAAGCAAGAAATGCCGGCAGGATTAAGAAAATTATGGCGATGGGCTGCTTGGTCCAACGTTATCGGAAAGACCTACAGACCGAGTTACCTGAAGTTGACGACTGGTTTGGAGTGGATGAGCTGGCCGGATTGCTTAAATCACTAGGTTCCGAATTCAACCCGGAACTCCTTAACCAGCGGATCCATTCAACCCCGCGGCACTACGCTTACCTGAAAATATCGGAAGGTTGCAATCGTAACTGCGCCTTCTGCGCTATCCCGGCTATCCGGGGAAAATATGTCTCCCGATCGATTGAAGACCTGGTTTCTGAGGCCAAATTTCTCGCATCTAAGGGAGTGCGTGAATTAATCCTGATTGCTCAAGACCTTTCTTACTACGGTCGGGATCGCTACCGTAAATCCATGCTTCTGCCGCTACTCAATCAGCTTGAAGAGATCACCGGAATTGAATGGATCCGACTTCATTATGCTTATCCGAATGATGTAAATTCTCAATTAATCAAGAAGATAGCAAGTTCTGAGAAGATCTGCAACTATCTGGATATCCCGGTACAACACATCAGCAACCGGATGTTGAGAAAGATGAAGCGGGGTATTTCCAAAGAGCGGACACAGAGCCTGATCCAACAGTTAAGAGAGGAGATTCCTAACCTCTCCTTGCGAACAACTCTTCTCGTGGGACATCCAGGAGAAACCGACCGCGATTTTGAAGAACTCCGGGCTTTTGTCGAACAGGTTCGATTTGATCGCCTGGGAATATTCACCTATTCGCCCGAAGAGGGAACCTATGCTGATACCCATTACGAGGATGATGTGCCCGATGAGATCAAGCAGGAAAGGCTATCTATCCTGATGGAAACCCAGCAAAAGATTTCAGCAGGACTGAATCAGGAAAAAGTCGGAAAACAGCTTAAAGTATTGATCGACAGGAAAGAGGGAAATTATTACGTCGGGAGAAGTGAATATGATTCGCCCGAAGTAGATCCCGAAATACTGGTCACCTCTGAACATCGCCAACTCCGGAATGGCCGTTTCTATCAGGTGAAAATCACGGCCTTTAGTGATTATGACCTGTTCGGAACGGTTGATTTCTGAACAATTTGCACCTTCTCAAGTAATTACCGATACCTTTGTGCCATTATGTATGCAAAGGATACTCAAATTAGGATACGCTACGGTGAAACCGATCAGATGGGATACGTCTATTATGGTCGTTATGCCGAGTTTTATGAAATCGGGCGCACCGAACTGATCCGTGCCTCAGGACTCACCTACCGTGATCTCGAAGAACGTGGAATCATGATGCCTGTTACCCATTTGGAGATCAGATATATAAGGCCGATTGGGTATGATGAGTTGATTACCATCAGAACGTCATTAAAGAAGATGCCAACAGCTAAGATCACCTTCCATTATCAAATACTTAACGAGAAAGGTGAGATTGCAAACGAAGCCTCCTGCGATCTGGTTTTTACCAATTCGGAAACTCGTCGGCCTGTTAGACCCCCAAAAGAATTGCTGGAAACGCTTGAACCATATTTCACCTGACTCGTTTAATTCTAATAATCAAACAAATGGTGATGCTTCGTCTTACCGTTTCTATGGCTCTTCTGCTCTTGTCCCAATCACTTTGGAGCCAGAAAGTTACGATTAGCGGCACGTTGGAAGACCGGAATACAGGCGAGAAACTGATCTCGGCCAACGTCTATGAATCTTCCACTTTGAAAGGGGTCGCTTCGAATGTGTACGGGTTCTACAGTCTGACCCTACCAGCGGGGAAAGTAGAAATTGTCTATAGCTATGTAGGCTACCAAACTGAGCAGATCGAAATAGACCTGAGCCGCGATACGGTCATCAATCTCACGCTGGAACCGGTAATCGATATTGATGAGGTCGTCATTTCAGCCGAACGTTCCAGATCAGCGGTCCGAAGTACTCAAATGAGTATGACAGAGTTATCGGCAAATACGATTAAAAGCCTTCCGGTATTACTGGGCGAAGTGGATGTGTTGAAAGCCTTGCAGCTTCTTCCCGGGGTTAAGGGAGGAAATGAAGGAACCAGCGGAATTTACGTCAGAGGTGGGGGGCCAGACCAGAACCTGATCTTGCTTGACGGAGTGCCGGTTTATAATGCGAATCATCTCTTTGGGTTTTTCTCTGTCTTTAATCCGGATGCCATTCAGACTGTTAAACTCATTACTGGAGGATTTCCAGCTAGATACGGAGGACGTCTCTCATCTGTTCTGGATATCCGAATGAAGGATGGAAACAATAAAAAATTCTCTGTCGATGGAAGTATTGGCCTGATATCAAGTAAATTGACTGTTGAGGGTCCGATCATCAAGGAGAGAACCTCCTTTATTGTCTCAGCCAGAAGAACTTATATTGATTTGTTAGCCAGGCCATTAATCAGATTGCAGGCGGGTGGTGATATTGACAATTTTAAAGCCGGATACTATTTCTATGATCTAAATGCTAAGGTTAACCACAAGTTTTCGGATCGTAGCCGTCTTTTCTTGAGTGTCTATTCCGGCGATGACAAAGCCTATCTGGGGTCGGTTCAAAAAGGTAGGGATTACCGTTGGGAAGATGAAACCGGTTTAGGATGGGGAAATTTTACCACTGCTCTGCGCTGGAATTATGTCATAACACCTAAATTGTTCAGCAACACCACATTGACTTATAGCCAGTATAACTTTCTGACCTCTTTGCTCGATCAGGAAGAGCGGGATGGTGTCATCGAGCATAAGTATCAATTCTCTTACAATTCTGGTATTGTTGACTGGGCTGGGAAGATCGATTTTGATTACACCCCGGGTCCGGATCATAATATGAGATTTGGCTATAATCAAATCTACCACACCTTTAAACCAGGTGTAACGGTGTTTTTAATGGATTTTGGTGGAAACGGGCAAGAGGGGGCAGCTATCGACACCACTTTTGGAAATACGAATATCTATGCTCATGAGGGATCGATCTATTTGGAAGATGACTGGACGATCACTCCGCGACTGAAGGCCAACCTTGGAATTCATCTTTCAGGTTTTAAAGTAAGGGATTCGTTATACAAATCAATAGAGCCCAGAATATCAGCACGTTACATGGTCAACGAAAAGGTTTCAGTGAAGGGTGCCTATACCCGGATGACTCAATATATCCATCTCTTGACGAACAGTACCATTGGATTGCCTACGGATCTATGGGTGCCGGCTACCGATCGCATTCCGCCCCAAAAGGCTCAACAATTTGCCCTGGGAGTGGTTTATGAACCTTCGGATGAGTGGGAACTAAGCCTTGAGGGATACTACAAGATGATGGATAATCTGATTGAGTATAAAGAGGGCGCCAGCTTCTTTTCGGTTCAGGATGATTGGGAGGATAAACTGGAGGTCGGAGAAGGATTAGCCTATGGATTAGAGTTCTTGGCGCGCAAGCAGTATGGAAAAACATCCGGATGGATCGGCTACACCTTATCCTGGAGTAACCGTCGATTTGATAGCATCAGTTTCGGAGAATGGTTCCCTTATCGATACGACAGGCGGCATGACATCTCCATTGTTTTCAACTATCGGTTTAATGACCATATTGATATGGGAATCACTTGGGTATACGGTACCGGTAATGCCGTCACCCTGCCCTTGGAAAAATATGCCTCGATCGGAAGCTGGTGGGGTGACATGCGTTGGTTCGACGGATTGGAGTATTTCGAAAAGCGGAACTCCTACCGGGTTCCTGCCTATCATCGACTGGATATCGGTGTGAATTTCCGTAAAGAGAAAAAATGGGGCGAGCGAACTTGGTCGCTGGGCCTCTATAATGCCTACAACAGGAAAAATCCGTTTTTCTTGGATTTTGACAAGATCATGAATGAGGATGGTACCACTGAGAGTGTCCTGAAACTTTACTCGCTGTTCCCACTGATCCCCTCGATCAGTTATAGCTTTAAAATCAGATAGCATGAAACTATTTCAAAATATTGGCAACTCATTAATATTTAGCATATTACTGATAGTTTCTGTGAGTAGTTGTGAAAAGATTATCCCGATTGATCTCCCGGACCAGGACCGGAAAATTGTCATAAACGGATTATTAGCTCCGGATTCGCTGGTTAACGTGAACCTTTCGCTGAGCCTCTCGGTACTGGAGCCCGATTCCTTTCTCTATCTTTCTGATGCTGAGGTTGATTTGTATCGGGATAATGAGTTACTCGGGCGGATGGTGTATGATTCGGTCGGATTTTATTCTCTGCCTGGTGTTCGGGCTGCAGTTGGGGAGGAGTATCGAATTACCGCAACGAAAGCTGGTATGGCTTCTGCTGAAGCTACGACCACGATTCAGTCACCAGTGTCCATTCTGACATTGGACACAACGCATGAAATTTTGGATTACGGTCAGCAGCTGGTTAACTTTAAGATCACCTTTGATGATCCTGTTGGAAAGGATTATTATGGCATTTCAGCTGAGATGACTTATGATTTTGGCGGTTTTGATGATCCGGGTTTCCCTTCTGAGCGGATCACGACATCTGTTTACCTATCGGATCTTGATGCATTTCTCGAAGAAGAGGGTGTCAATTACCGGGGGTCGATTTACTTTTCTGACCGCTTGTTTGAAGGCGCGAGCAAAAGTATCGAGGTTGGCGTCAGTGATTATGCTTTAACTTTTTCTGATACCGTCTGGATTACCATCCGGTTAGAGAAGATTGAAGAGGCCTATTATCTCTATGCTATTAGCAGTCAGGCTTATTACGAAGCACACAGTAACCCATTTTCCGAGCCCGTCAAAGTATTTACCAACGTAAATGGGGGATTTGGGATTTTATCTTCGCGATCTTTTAGCGAACGGAAATTCATCTTTTGGGGAACTGGTTATCCTCGGTAGAGTTCCAATAGGGTGATTTCGGGCCAGATGCCCACCCGGCCAGGGAATCCAAGGACACCCAACCCACGATTAACATACAGGTACTGGGATCCCTCCTGGTATAACCCGGCCCAATGCTTGTACAGCAATCTCACCGGACTGATCTGGAAAGACCCGATTTCGATGCCGAACTGAAAGCCGTGAGTGTGGCCGGAAAGAGTCAGCGGGATATTCGTTTGGGGAAGCACCTGTTCCGACCAATGATCGGGGCTATGAGAAAGCAGAATGGTGAAGGCATCGGCTGGAATTCCTTCAAGGGTTTTATTCAGATCACCATATTGAGGGAAGGGGGGATTACCCCAATGTTCCATTCCAGCAAGGAAGATTGAAGCACCATCGCGAAAGATGCGGACATTTTCATTTTGCAGAACCTGATAGCCCATCTTTTGTTGGTTTCTTATGATCTGCTGGAGGTTTTGAGTCTTGGCATCCTTGCTCGGCCATTCGGAATAATCGCCATAGTCGTGGTTTCCGAGTATAGAGAATTTCCCAATTTTTGCTGGCATATCGGCAAACACCCTTGTCCATCCGTTCATCTCGGATGCGAAGTTATTGACCATATCTCCGGTGAATACCACGAGATCTGGATTCAGCTCCTGGATCATCTCCGTTACTTCGTACAGGCGCTCCTGTTGTCCAGCAAACCCACCCAGGTGAGCATCGGACAGCTGAACAATGCGCAGCCCATTGAACTCTTTTGGTAGATTGTTGAGATACAGTTTCTTGTGGTGTAATTTAAAATTGAAACGACCCCACCCAATACCCTGAATGACACCCAGAAAGGGTAGGGCAGCTGTCATGATTCCGGCTTTACGTAAAAACTCTTTCCGGTCGATAGCCTGATCCGGATGGACCTCTTGGTACACCGGTCTTTTCTTTTTGCTAATCAGCCATTTCAACAATCTTAGGAAATCCCGAATGAGCTCAAAAACCAGGTAAACCACCTTAAAGACGAGCTGGGCGATCAGGACGGCATTGAACGTAAGCAGGTGGCGGTATCGGGTGCTGTTTTCGGGGTCGGCCTCATAATGAAGGTAGAAGAAGACGAAGGCAGCAATAAGCAATAAGGAAAATATCCAGTAGGCCAGCCGAAAGATCTTCTTGCATTGGGGCTTTTTCCGACCGACAAGGGCTTTCAACCCTTTAAAAACATACAGGTCGATCAGGATAAGGATAATTAGCACAAAGGAAATAGAAGCAAATGAACGCATCAGGGATTAAATTTTTTCCACTGAGTCTGCTGGGATCCAAGCCTGGTTGCCATCTGCCAGGCGAATGCGGACCCAGTTGCCAACCTGATCGGTAATTCTGACCTTAGTTCCTTCGTGGAGCACAAACAGGTCAGTTCCGCTGTTATCGGGTGAGCTTTTTGCTGTGATGCTCGGGGCAAAAACAATGGCCGAAGGAGTAACATTCAGCGCCCGGTGTGATTTATGAGCTAGCAATAAACTTGAAACAGACATCAATGATAATAAAATGGCGCACAAAAGTAGTGCTTTTTTTATTGCCAATCGCCTTGTACCATAAATAATTACGAATGAAGCCAGCGCCAAAATGAAGGTAATCAAGCTAATCAAGGCCCAGCTGTCGGTTCCGAGCAGGTTTGTCAGAGACCCGATCCACCGATTAATAAAAAATCGGTTTAAGGGTTCAATTTTATCAACGATGAGTTCATTTGCAAGGGATAGATTAAACTGGGTATCCTCATCTCTTGGGTTGAGAACCAGTGACTTTTCGTAGTAGAGGATAGCCGATGGGATGATTCCCATCTTGTAGCAGGTATTCCCCAAATTGTAATAGACCTCGGCTGATTCCAATCCAGCATCCAAAATTTTGAGGTATTCTTCCCTGGCGGCTGGGAGGTCGCCGGCAAGATAGAGTTGATTGGCCTTCTGAAACAGCAGTTCTGGTTCGCCTGTGTTGGCCCTGGAAGGGATAAAGGCGAAGAGGAATAAAATGAATGAAATGAATGAAATGATTATTCGGTTCATGTCAACTCCTCCGATATGATTTTTCGATTTTCATAATTAAGTCAGACGCCTTGGTTACCAGTGTATCATAGTCTGCTACGCTTTGTCCTGGTGCATAGCGAAGGAATTCGATATTATCAAGCAGCTGTTCCAAATCCAGGATTGTTTCCGGACTCATATTTTTACCTTCGAGCATCTCCCTGATATTCTCCCGGTTGAGCATTGTCTGATCCATATTCAGCTTATCGCCAAGGTAGCCCCATATTGCCTTTATAAGTGATTCCAAAGCCAGCTCATGCTCCTGTTTGGCAAGATGGGAGCGGGTTTTGGCTAATCTTTTTCTGATGACTGAGCTGGCGCGTCGGTATCGGCTACCCTCCTGATCAGCCTGTGATTTGAAACGATGGTGGAGCATGAGGATTCCGAGCACAAAGATCAGAAGAGCTATGATGTAGCTGAAAATAAACCCTTTGGATCCGTAAATGGAATTACCAGTTGGTCTGATTCGCGGGGTTTCTGTCTTAATGAAGCGGACATCCTGTCCAAGGAATCGGATATTCTCTCTTCCGGGGGCGCTCATGACTGTTGCTTCAGAATCGTTTTCACCTCTCTCCACCTCAATGACCATGGGGTTGGTGGTAAAGGTTCTGAACTCTCCGGCAGAAGGATCAAACCAGGTGAAGCTCCAGCTAGGGATTTCAAACGACCCGGGAAATCGTGGAATGATCAGATAATCAAAGGTTTTTGAACCTGAAATCCCATTCAGGCCTGCTTCAATCTGATCTTTGACTTTCGGATCATACACCTCCAAGTCGGCCGGAAACCGGAACGAGGGAAGGTCGATCAACTTCAGGTTTCCATTACCTTTAATGACCACCTTTAGATTGACGGGTTCATTAGTCTTTACAGTGGTTTTGTCCAGATTCGCTGACACCGAAAAATTCCCAACCGCTCCGGTATATCCGGGAGGGGGGCTCACTGGGAACGGTTTAACTTTGACTTCCATCGGTGGGCTGACGAGTTTGCGAGACAAGGTTTCATAACTACCAAAAAATCCATCACCGAAAAAATCATCGAAAACCGATCGTGAGCGTTGGCTTGGTACATTGACAAAACACTCCAGTTCAAAGGGTTCTATCTTAATGGTTCCAGTTTGTTGGGGCACTAAAATTGTTTGACGGATGATCCCCATGTTATATAGCTGGCCTTTATAATTGGTACGTTCCAGGTTAACCTGGGCTGGTGTCATAACCTCCTGGCTCCAGAAACCACTGAACGAGGGCATCTTCATCTCACCAAGTCTGGCCAAGTTCACACGTGAATATATTTTGATGGTGGCCACAATATGTTCTCCTTTGAAAACCTGGTTGCGGTCGAGCTCGACCCGTACAAAAAGATCTTCGGCCTTTACTCCCGGTTGAGAATCTTCGACTTGGCCCGTGTTAGCTCTCGCCGATTCATTTTGGCCTTTCACGACTTCAATTTTAACCGGATCGGTTGTGTATTCTTTACCTTTAACGGTTACTGTGGCAGCAGGAATAGTAAAGACTCCCTCCTCGGTTGCTTGCAAAGTATAATTGTAAGTGTATGAGGCTGATTGGGTTACCTGATTGTTTATGATCTGGGTACTCATGCTGGTAGAGAGCATCGGGCCAGAAAAGTGAAAACCCTCGATCTTTGGTCCGGAAAAATGGTCAGCTTTCGCATTAACCGAAAAAGATACGCGGAATGCTTCACCCACGGCTACCACCTTTGGCGCACTGGCAACAAATTCAATTGCTTCCTGGGCCATGACGCCAACACCGCCAGCCAGACCGAACAGTGCCAGTCCCAACCAGCTAAATCGTCTGAAGCTTTTTATGATATTCATTACCAATCCTTTATTGTTCTAACACGAGATGCCTTAGCCTGCTCTTTCTTTACCTTTTCCTGAACCTGCTTTTCGTCATTGGCAAGGGCTTCCAGCAACCTTCGAGCATCTTCCCGTGAAATTTTAGCATCCTGTGGTTCTGCTTGTTGCTGCTGTTCTTGCTGTTGTTGCTGCTGTTCTTGCTGTTGCTGCTGATCTTGATTTCCGGAACTCGGATTCTCTTGCTCCTGCTGATCCTCCTGGTCTTCCTGCTCTCCGTCCTTTGGCTGTTGCTGTTGTTGCTGCTCCATCTGCTCTTTCATGTTCAACGCATAAACCAGGTTATACTTCGTTTCTAAATCCGCTGGATTATTGCGGAGAGCCTCTTTATACGCTTCGATGCTTTCATCGATATTCCCAGCCATCAGGAGGGCATTCCCTTTGTTATGTAAAGCCTTTGACGAGTGATCAGGTTTGGCACCTTCACTCGAGGATACATCATACTGACGTGCTGCCTCTTCATATTTTTCCTGCCGATAAAGTGAACTCCCCAGGTTAAACCCTGCAATGTCACTAATACTCCGATTTTCCATTGCCTTCCGATACGCCACTTCCGATTCGCTGAATTTTCCTGCTTTGAATTCGCGATTACCTTCACGGATATACCGCTTTTCGGATTGCGAAAACCCTGACAATGTCCAGATAAAGAAGCCGATAATGGTCAAGATAATTTTCATCTCATCTCATCTTTTTGAACTTTCAAACAGATTTAAACGGCTAATAAACAGATTTTTGCGGCCTAGGATTATGAGTTCAATCAGGAGAAGGAGTAGTGCTAATCCTGCGTAATAGACAAATTGTTCATCATATTCGGCATATACTTTGGCACTGATCTCCTCTTTTTCCATCTTGTTAACTTCGTCAAGGATATCATTTAGCCCGGTGCGGGCATTGGTAGCTCTAATGTATAGTCCTTTTCCGCTAACAGAAACCTGGCGAAGCAGCTCTTCATTGAGTTTGCTGATGACTACCTGACCCTCCGCATCGGTACGGAAGTCCACTCGGCCACTTCCGCCAGAGATCGGAATGGGAACGCCAGAAGGGGTTCCAATCCCAATTGTGTGAACGACAATGCCTGCTTCAGCAGCCTCACGGGCAGCATCAATGGCCCCCTCCTCATGATCTTCACCGTCTGTGATAATAATGATTGCCCGGCTCTTTTCAGATTCAGGAGTGAATGATCTCATTGCCAGACGAATAGCACTGGATACCGAGGTTCCCTGACGAGGAACCATCTGCGGATTAATCGCATCCAGGAAGAGCTTGGCTGCTGCATAGTCAGTCGTTATGGGCATTTGGACATAAGCATCTCCGGCAAATACAATCAGTCCAATTTTATCATTCTGCAGTTTATCCAACAGTCGGGATATGGCCATTTTAGCGTTCTCCAGCCGGGATGGTTGAATATCTTCGGCCAACATGGAATTTGATACATCCAGCGCGATCATGAGTTCTATACCCTTCCGTTTAACTTCGGTCAGCTTGCTTCCGTACTGCGGCCTGGCCAGAGCAATAATCATAGCTCCCAAGGCCATCATCAAAATCATAAACTTGACGACTGGCCTGGACGACGAGCGTAGAGGAACCAGCCTGCTCAATAATTGATGATCACTCCATGCCTGCAAGCGTTTTCCCGACCAGTAGCGTATCAGGAAAAACAAAGCGACCAGCATGGGAATCACCAGGAGACCCAGCAGATAACTTTCATTTGCAAACCGGAATGGTGTATTCATATTAACTTGATATATAACTTATTACTATCATATAACCCGCCTGAACAAGGTTAGCTTTAAAACAATTTCTAATCCCAAGGCCAGCAGGGCCAGCAATAGAAACGGTAAGTATTCTTCAGTTTTGCTGCTTACTTCTCTAACTTCGATCCTGGATTTCTCCATTTGATCTATTTCTTGATAAATTTCCCGAAGCTTCTGATTATTCGTTGCCCTGAAATACTGACCGCCAGTCAAGGATGCAATCTTTTGCAGAACAGGCTCATCAATTTCAACCTTAACATTCTGATATTGAATTCCAAACGGTGTGCTGAAAGGGTAGGGGGCAGTTCCCATACTCCCCACTCCAATCGTGTAAACCCTTACTCCAAACGTATGGGCAATCTCTCCTGCGGTTTCGGGTGCGATTTCGCCACGATTATTCATTCCATCGGTCAGGAGGATCACCACTTTGCTTTTTGAATCAGAATCTTTCAAACGGCTCACAGCATTCGCCAGTCCTAAACCGATAGCGGTTCCATCTTCGATAATCCCACTCTCGATTCCCTTGAACAGATTCATCAGTACCGCATGATCCGTAGTTAGAGGGCATTGAGTGAATGATTCTCCACTGAATACGACCAATCCGACTCGATCGTTCGGTCGCCCGGCAATAAACTCCGAAGCTACATTCTTTGATGCCTCCAGCCGATTTGGTTTAAAATCTTCGGCCAGCATACTTCCCGAAATATCCAGTGCTATGACGATATCAATCCCTTCGGTGGTCACATTTTGCCAAGAGCTGGAGGATTGTGGGCGAGCAAGGATGATAATCAGACAGCCGACTGCCAGCGATCGGAGCATAAATGGCAAATGTTGAAGGTAATTTCTCCAAGTGGCTGGAAGGTTTTTAAATGGTTGAAGTCCAGAAACATGCAAGACAGCAGCTCGCTTTTTTCGTAGCAGGATATATCCGATGATCATCAGCGGAAGCAGGATCAGCAGATAGAGCCAGTAAGGATTTGCGAACTGTATTTCGTTCATTTTTCAACCTCCTTCTCTTCGGTTAATGTGTTTTCATCAACCGGCTTGCGTAAATCGATGCTTGGCTTTGTTCTGAGAATGAAATCGTATGCCCACTGCTGGGCTTGTTCGTGTTCCTCTGTTACCGGGTGCCATTTGGCAAACTTGACCAAGTCGGCGATCTCCAGTAATTCTTTAAGTTCGGTTTTTACTATTCCGTTAATTAGCCTATTCCGGTCAAACGCCCTAAGAATTTCATCGGTAGTTTGTTCCATAGCTGGAACTTTAAATCGCATCTCGATATATTGACGGATAATGTCGGTTAGGCGACTATAAAACAGTTTAACCTTTTTCTGTTGCCACAATTTCTCTTTTATCAAGTTATCTAGCTGTTCCAGAGCCCAGATATGAGCCGGAATGGGTGGAATTTCAGGTTCTGTGTTGACCAGAGGTTTATGCCTTCTCTTTTTGAGATAACGAAAATAAAAGAACAAGATAGCAGCGATCAGGAAGCCGATCAGGATAAAGGGAAGTACTTCCGCAAAGCTTACCGGCATATCGTAGAGAGGTTTGATGTCCACGATACCTTTTGTGGTATCCACGGGCATCCCCAAAACCTCTAAGGGGAGTGCACGGGTGGTAAACAGCTTGTCTCCCTCATCTAACTTAAAAGGAAGGGGTGGAATCACGAAAAGGCCAGTATCGAATACTGTAAGCAACAATCTCTGTCGGAGGTTAATCAACTCTCCATTTTGATCCATCGTGTCGATAGGTGATACGGACAATACCTCAATCTTTTGGTCGAGCGAATCGACCACCACCGGGAACCTGATGTTCCATCCGACCGGTTGTTCAAGCGTGAGCCAAAGATTGACCTGATCGCCGATCAACATGCGTGAGGTATCCAATAACGCATCGGCTTTAACCGTCTGACCGATCGAAGGCAGAGGGAAGAGGAGCACCAAAACCACGAATGATGCAATCCGGTTAGGCCATCTGCACAGTGCTTTCATCTCCGACCTCTTTTTTTAAACAATTGCATTAGTGGATTAACGTAATCCTCATTAGTACTTAGGGTTACAAAGTCAACTCCACTCCGTTTAAACACACCAGTAAGCTCCCTTTGCAGGATACTCCACCAATCGGTTAAGGCTTGCCTGGTTCTTTTACTGCTGGTATCAATCCAGCGGGTTTCCCCGGATTCAGGGTCTTTCAGGCGAACCAGACCGATATCGGGAAGCACCCGTTCTCCTGGATCGTTGGCTTGAAGTATGATCAGATCATGTTTTCGGTTGGCCAATCGGAGGGCATCATTTAACCGGGCCAGGTTGGATGGATCATCGATCATAAAATCTGATATCAGGAATGCGGTAGCGCGTTTTTTGATCGCATGGGTCAGGTACCGGAGAGCTTCCGGCAGATCAGTTCCCTTACTGCTCGGCTTAAACTCCAGCAGTTCCAGAATTATCCGCAGAATATGTGATTTTCCCTTTTTTGGTGGGATAAATCGTTCAATCCGATCAGAGAACAGAATAACCCCGATTTTATCGTTGTTTTGAATAGCAGAGAAAGCCAGGACCGCTGCTAATTCGGTCATGAACTCACGCTTAAACCGTGATCGGGTACCAAATTCGTTGGAGCCACTCACATCGACCAGCAGCATCACGGTTAATTCGCGTTCTTCTTCGAAAATTTTGACAAAAGGCTTATTGAACCGAGCGGTGACATTCCAGTCGATCGACCGGATTGGGTCGCCATACTGATACTCACGTACCTCACTGAAGGCCATACCCTGGCCTTTGAAGGCGCTGTGATACTGCCCGGCGAACACGTGGTTTGACAGCCCTCGCGTTTTAATTTCAATTTTCCTGACCTTCGCTATTAACTCCGATGCAATCATCGATTCCTATTACTCAATCTTTTGTCGTTTATTCTTAATCTATCTTTGAACTTCCGGGTTGCAAGCCTATGGCACTTCAACTTGGTTAACAATGGCATTGATGATATTATCTGTTTTAATATCCTCAGCTTCAGCCTCATAGGTTAGTCCTATTCGATGGCGTAGGACATCGTGGGATACTGCGCGGACATCTTCAGGGATCACATAACCACGACGTTTGATGAAGGCGAATGCTTTGGATGCTTGTGCAAGAGAGATGCTGGCTCTTGGACTGCCGCCAAAGGCAATATATCTTTTATAATCAGTTAGTTTATACTCCTCCGGATTACGGCTGGCAAAGACCAGATCGATAATGTACTTCTCGATTTTCTCGTCCATATAAACTTCTTTCACGACATCGCGGGCTTTTAGGATGGCCTCCGGGCCAATAACTTTATTGGCTGTCGGGAACTCCTGTGCCAGGTTGTGACGAATGATTCTGGCTTCCTCTTCCTTTGAAGGATATCCAATGACCACTTTCAACATGAAACGGTCGACCTGGGCTTCGGGGAGGGGGTAGGTTCCTTCCTGCTCGATCGGGTTTTGTGTGGCCAATACCAGGAATGGCTCTTGCAGAGGATAGCTGTTCACTCCGATAGTTACCTGTCGTTCCTGCATGGCCTCTAAAAGTGCGCTTTGTACTTTTGCAGGAGCCCTGTTGATTTCATCAGCAAGAATGAAGTTATTGAATACGGGCCCTTTACGAACTTGGAATTCCTCCTTTTTCTGACTATACACCATCGTTCCAATTAGATCGGCGGGGAGCAGATCAGGTGTGAACTGGATCCGGGAGAAGCCGGCATCGATTGTGCTAGCCAGAGTCCTGATAGCCAATGTTTTGGCCAGACCCGGGACACCTTCAAGAAGGAGGTGCCCATTTGACAATAGTCCAACTAAAAGACTCTCAATCAAGTGCTTCTGTCCTACAATCACTTTGTTCATTTCAAGAGTGATCATCTCGACGAAGCTGCTTTCCTGCTGAATTTTTTCGTTGATTTGCCGGATGTCGTTTGAATTCATCATGTTTGACGTTTAAGTGCCACGAAAGTAGGCTAAGGCTCTATTAATATTTTTATATTTTTGTTAACAAATGTTAAGTCAATCCACTGCTTTTCAACGTTATTTCATTGAACTGGCCTACAATGGCTCAGAATTTCATGGCTGGCAGATTCAGCCAGGTGTTCCCACCGTCCAGGAGTCTATCAATCATGCCTTGACCTGTCTGACGGGTGAAGTTGTCAATATTGTTGGCTGTGGGCGGACAGATACTGGAGTGCATGCTTCTCACTTTGTGGCTCATTTTGATCTGACTACTCCGTGTTCCGATACGGATAAGTTATGTTTGAAGCTCGGTAGGTTTTTCCGGGGATCGATTCGTATTGATCGGATTGTTAAGGTGTTGCCGGATTGCCATGCACGATTCTCAGCTACCTCCAGAACCTACCATTATCTCATCGGTAGGGGTAGACAGCCATTCCTAGCACCGTTTTGTTGGGAGCATTCTCCGGAATTAGACCTGCTGGTGATGAATCAAATGGCAGAGCTTATCATTGGCCAACATGATTTTACGAGTTTCAGTAAGTTGCACACCGACACCAAGACTAATATTTGTGAGGTTTACGAGGCAGGCTGGAAGGATGAGGGCAAATTCCTGGTTTTCCGTATTCGGGCCGATCGTTTTTTGAGGAATATGGTTAGAGCTTTGGTTGGCACCATGGTAGAAGGTGGCAAAGGTCATCTGAATAGCCAGGAAATGATTCAGATTATGGAAGCAAAAAACCGATCTGCTGCAGGGATGTCGGCTCCGGCTCAGGGGCTCTTTTTAACTCGTGTTGATTATCCTCCTGAATCCTTTTTAGTTAACCCGACTGTGCCCTTTCCCGAACTCATCAGGAAAGCTTAACGATTCCAAATCTGCCATGCAGCTTCAGCTTGGCCAATCAACATCTCGAGGCCATTTCGTATAGAAGCACCCCGCTCAGAGCCCAGGGCTAAAAACCTTGTCGTCTCGGGATTATACACCAAATCAAATAGAAAATGCTGTTGGTGGATACCCTCATAAGGAATCGGCGGGAATGCATCCACATTGGGCCAGGTTCCCAAAGGGGTGCAATTGATTATTAGGTGGTGATTTTGTATGATAGATTGGTCTAGTTGACTGTAAGATAAGGTGTTATTGGATTCTTTCCGACTGATTAGAGTAATTGGAATCTCAAGTTTTTCAAGAACAAAGCGCACAGCCCGGGATGCTCCCCCGGTTCCTAAAACCATCGCCCTTGGTTTCAGCTGTCCGATAAAGGACTTCAGACTTAATTCGAAACCCATAACGTCGGTATTGTATCCGGCGAGAATGGTTTCTCCGGATTTTCGCTCAATACGGATGGTATTAACTGCCCCAACCTTTTCAGCAACGGGGTCAAGGTTAGTCATCAGCTGCATGACACTCTGCTTGTGGGGGATAGTCACATTAAGACCAACAAGAGTTGGCAGTTCTTCGATCAGAGTTGGCAGTCCACTGATGGATGGCATTTCAAAATTGTGGTAAGAGCAATTTGGGAAGGCCTCATTTTCAAACTTCCTATTGAAGTAAGATGCAGAAAAAGAGTGACTTAATGGATATCCTATCAATCCAAACAGTCTATCTTCCTGTTGACTCATCGGATTAAATGGTAGGCAGGTGTTCTGTTCTGAGTAGGTCGTTGATTGTTTTAACTGGATTGAAGGTGTTCAAGGGTACTTCAACAAATACTGTATTCCAGTCTGACATAGATCCGTTCCACAGTCCTGGCAGTTCCTGGGCTTTAATAGTTTTTGAATCGATCGATTTCTGTGTAATGAAACCAGCTCTCGGATTCATAAAATTCTTGAGTTCGAAGGTTCCTCCGTTGTAGTCTTGGATTGAGCAGACGATATCCACTGGATTGAAGTGTGTCGATGACTGGAAGATCAATTCTTGTGGGGCATTTTCGTGGTCAACCTGTGAAGATTCTACAATCTGAAGGCTGACAGTTCCATCCGGATTTTCTGCCCAGAAAGGGCCTCCACCGGGTTCACCTTCATTCTCAACCATTCCGCATACTCTGATGGGGCGGTTAAACTTCTTCCGCAGGAACTCTATTCGTTCCTCTTTTTTCCATTTCTCACTACCGGCAGGGGGGATCACATGAAGCTTATGTTCCAGGAATGACCACATAGATTCGACCACCTTCATGGAGGGAGGAGTTGGATTGTCCAGGCCGCGAAGGTAGGCAAAGATTTGATCCTGGAGTTCGATCAACTTGCCAGCTAACACCTTCTTATACAAATATGTATCAGGTTTACAGCGATCGTGGCATACATTATCGATATTTTTTATGATAATCAGGTCAGCTTTGATGGAACCCAGGTTTTTAAGCAGAGCTCCGTGCCCCCCGGGTCTAAAGATCAACATTCCGTGATCGTCTCTGACCGGGTTATTTTCCATATCAACGGCAATAACATCCGTAGAAGGATCCTGTATGCTATATTCAATCTGGTATTTAACTTGGTATTTGTTCTCCAGCTCCTCCTGGTTCTCTTTAAAATGCTGGTCCATCAGCTCGAGATGTTCGGGCAGTGTGGTAAAATGAACGTGACATTTGTTATCTCCTGATTTCGCGTAAAAAGCTGCTTCGACCAGGTGTTCGATCAGGGCTGTTCGTGTTTGATCGCCGTAGGCATGAAATGGGATCAGGGCTTTGGGGAGGTTTCCGTAATTCATGCCTTTATCGGTCAGGAGAGTGTTCAGAATTTTCTCGTACCGGCTTTCGGCGATGGTAGTGTCATAATCTAGCCCTCTAAGTTCTAAGGCATCAAGTAGATATTGAAAAAAGGCGAAGTTGGGCAGGTGTTCAAAAAAGTAGAACACTGAATCCGGGCTTTTATCGGTAATCAGCAGAAGTTGGTCTTCGTAAGTTCCTCGATATTTTGCTCTGAATTCCAGCAGGTGTTTAAACATTCTTGAGGCTGCTCCAGATGCTGGTACGAACTTGACTACTTGATGATTCTGGGCATACTCTTCGAATCGGGCAGCAAGTTCTTCGGTTGCTTTTGGAGATAATTTATGAATTCCTTGTTTAGTGGTAGCAGCTTCTTTGAGTACGATGGGTGGAAATCCTTTCTTAAAATTCTTCAGTTGTGTTTCGATCTCCTGGGGTTTCATCCCTCGTTCGGTTATTTGGCGAATATCTTCCGCGGTCAGTAAAGACTTCATAATCTTGATTTTTTAAATTAGTTAAATGGACGGAAGGGCGGATTTCACCGATTATTTACGTTATAGATAAGATCGGTGATCTTTTCCAACCAGATGGCGTCTGTTTGGTCGAATGCATTTGTTTCGGTGCTATCGACATCTAGCACACCCATGATTTCTAGGGCTCCATTACGGAGGGGTACGACAATTTCGGATTTAGAGCGGGCATCGCAGGCGATGTGATCGGGAAACTGGTTAACATCCGGGACGATGATTGTTTCTCCCGATTGGATACTTGCCCAGCAGACACCCTTGTCTCTTCTAAGTTCCATACAGGCGACTGGTCCCTGATAAACGGACACGATCAGTCTTTGGTCAGTAAGCAGATAAAATCCAGTCCAGAAAAATTTTGGCATTTTATGGTGTAGAACAGCGCAGATGGTTGCCATTCGGGCCACGGGGTTCTCACATTTCAGCAGCAGCTGCCTGATTTGATCGTAAAGACGGTTATACCTCCCTGATTTATTCATCATTAGTAAACCAATATTAGATCCTGTCGCGGCTAATTGATGTGCTAAGGTAGTTTAAATGGATGAAAACACCACAAACTTGGGATTACAGGAAGAAGAGTGCCACACCGGATACAGCGATCAAACTGCCCAGCAAATCGCGCCAAGTGATTTTTTCGTGTAGCAACAGGATAGCAGGTGGGATGATTAACACGGGTACCAGGGCCATAATTGTACTGGCCACGCCTGTGGAAGTATATTTTACGGCCATCAGGGAAAAAGATACTCCCAGGAACGGACCTAGTAAAGAGCCAATGGATATGAATCCCATATTGATGGGTTGTGTGAACGCGGGAATGAGCTTCGACCATTTACGCAGGATGCTAAACAGGAAGATGAACCCTACCAGGCCGGCTATGACACGTATCTGGCTAGCAGCGAAGGGATCAGAGGACTTCATGCCCATTTTGCTGAATACGAGACCGATTGCCTGGCCAATTGCTGCACCGATGCCAAAGAGTACCCCTTTGACACTATATTTCATATTGAGGCGTTTACCAGGTTTTCTCATGACGACGATCACGATCCCTGCCAGAGTTACCAACATCCCGATGGTTCCTTTGGGTGTGAACTGTTCTCCGATGAGGATCCAGCCAAACAGGGCTGCCATGGGTGGAGCAAGGGCCATGAGCAGGTTGGAGACTCTTGATCCAATCAGGGCATAAGCGCTGAATAGGCAGTAGTCGCCAAAGACAAATCCTATTAATCCACTGACTGACAGCCACAACCAGCTGTCAGAAGTGAAGCCTTGGGGGATGAGTGAACCATTTCTGATCAGCGATAGGATACAGAAGAATACCAGAGCGATAGCCAAACGGAGGATATTGACTGCCATGGAACCGATTCTTTTAGCAGCCTGTTCGAATGCCAGAGCGGTTCCTGTCCAAAGAAATGCAGTAACCAAAGCGGCAAATTCGCCGGTGTGTTGACCCATGGTGTCAGGCTAAAAGGGGTATCATCCTGCTTCGGG
>Ga0265294_10000457_pt1 | contig 54624 bp, 49 predicted proteins | sample MunlanPumphouse3_FD_192504 | JGI IMG/M metagenome (GOLD analysis project Ga0265294, IMG submission 192504) | Groundwater microbial communities from a municipal landfill in Southern Ontario, Canada - Pumphouse #3 | ecosystem: Environmental > Aquatic > Deep subsurface > Groundwater | place... | reverse complement strand
TATATACTAATGGTTCAGCAACAGTTAGTAATTCAATGAGCTTAAGTGGAACTCTGGAACATAATGATGTCTATGTACTTGCTCATCCAAGTGCTGATCCTGCAATATTAGCAGTAGCAGATGCCATAAGTAACGCTGTAATTAATTTCAATGGAGATGATGCTGTGGCTTTGATTACAGGAGAAACCTCTAATCCTACTTATATTGATATATTTGGAAGAATAGGAGAAGATCCAGGAACTTATTGGGAAACAGATCCTCTAAAAACCCAAGATATGACCTTAGTCCGCAAACCTAATATAACTCATGGAGTAACGGTCAATCCAGAGAGTGGTTTTCCCACTCTTGCGACCGAATGGGATTCCTATCCAGTTGATACCTTTACTTATCTTGACTATCACATTTTTTCACCTGATCAGCAAACTGCAGCTGCACCGACCTTTGATCCACCAGCCGGGATTTATAGTTCTCCTATCAATGTGACTATAAGTTCTACCACTTCTGGTGTAACCATTCGCTATACTACAGATGGTAGCACTCCTTCAGAAACAGTAGGAACTATTTATACCACTCCTGTTTATCTAAATGAAACGACCACTCTTAAAGCCGTAGCATATAGTGAGGATTATGCTTTGAGTCCTGTTTCTCAGGCTATATATTTATTCCCGGTAAATGTATCAACTATTGCAGATTTAAGAGCAGGTACACCTGGAACTTACTATAAATATACGGGAACAGGAGTTCTTACCTTCCAGCAAGCTTTCCGTCATCAAAAATTCATTCAGGATAACACCGGAGCAATTTTAATAGATGATAATAGTGGAACAATTACTACAACTTATAATCTCTATGATGGAATAAGCAATATTATCGGAACTGTAGCCGAATATGGTGGTATGATGCAATTGACTCCTATTGCTGATCCTGGAACAGCAGTTTCTTCAGGAAATGTCATTATTCCTCAAGAGATAAGTCTAAATGAACTGGCAACTAACTTTGAACAATATGAATCTGAACTGGTAAGAGTTATGAATGTCTCTTTTGATACAGCTGATAATACCTTAACCTTTACCAATGGTACTTTATATCCTATGAATAGTGGTTTAATGAATTTCCGCACTACTTTCTATGATGTAGATTATATTGGAATGGTTGTTCCTACAGGTTTATGGAATATTATTGGTATTCCGAATTCACGAGTAGCTGAAGGGAATTTATTTACGGCAAGGTTCTGGGCTGATTTTTCCAGTGCTGAGCAGCCACCTCTTCCTGTAGTATTGACCTCTTTTACAGCTACCATCTCAAATCAGAATTATATTAATTTAACCTGGACAACACAGAGTGAAGCAGGAATGTTAGGTTATTATGTTATGCGTAGCACTCAAAATGACTTATCTACAGCTAGAGTAATAAGTCCGTTAATTCCTGCTACTAACACTTCTCAACCTAAAGCTTATCTTTATACTGATACAGAGGTGACAGAAAGCGGAACTTATTATTATTGGTTGCAATGCAATAACTACGATGGAATAATTAATACCTATGGCTCTGTATCTATTGAATACAATCCTGTTGGAGGTAATACTGCTCCTTCTATTCCATTGGTTACAGAATTACTACCGGTATATCCTAATCCTTTCAATCCACAACTGTTTATACCTTTCAATCTGGCTAATAAATTAGAGGTTAAGATTATTATTTATAACACACGGGGTCAGATTGTTAAAGAGATTCCGGTAGGAGAACAAAATCCCGGTAGCTATCGGATAGAATGGGATGGCAAAGATTCTAAAGGGCAAGCTTTACCAACAGGAATCTATTGCATTCGTATGATAGCAGGTAAAGATTACTATCAGACCAAGGTTGTTTTAATGAAATAATCTCCTATAAAGATAAAAGGAAAAGCCCGGCTTTTAAGTCGGGCTTTTTTCTATTATATTAGGAAAGTGTCTATTTTAGGTAAGCTTTCCCTGCATTCTATAAATATCACAGCTCCTGTTTAGATTGAATTCCAGTAACATTATTAGTCCCTGTCTTTCAGATTTTGCCTTCTCACCTATAAATGAAGAGATGAGATTAAACTTATGCTGAGCTTATGACCAATTTCGGACATAAGCTGGACATAAGCTGGACATAAGTTACCCATAAGCTGGAGATAAAAACACGGAAGATTATATCTTTTATTTCAGTAAATAACAAGATAATGATACAAAAAATCCCGATAGATTCTACTCTATCGGGGCTATCTTTAAAGGTTTTCTTTAGCTAAGATATGGGCGGAGCTTTTCTAAGATTTTGTCTTTTTGCACCAGTCCTATTAATTGCTCAACCACCTCTCCATTCTTAAAGATAAGGAGAGTAGGAATGGACATAATGGAAAAGCGAGTGGCAATTTCGGGACACTCGTCAATATTGCATTTTAGCACTTTAACCTTTCCTGCTAATTCCTCTGCCAGCTTTTCTACTACTGGACTAAGAGCTTTACAGGGTCCACACCAGGGTGCCCAAAAATCCACCAGGACTGGCACTTCGCTCTTTTCTACCTCAGCTTCAAAATTTTGAGAGTTTAACTCTAACATCGTTCACTCAACCAGGGCAAGAATATCGTCTTGGGAAAGAATAAGTAATTTTTCTCCTTCCACTTCTATTTCTGTGCCTGCATATTTACCATATAAGACCTTATCTCCTACTTTCACAATCTTCTGCAGGTCTTCATCTGTTCCTACAGCAAGAACTTCTCCTATCTGAGGTTTCTCTTTTGCCGTATCCGGTATGATAATTCCACCTATGGTCTTTTCTTCGGTCTCTGAAGGGACCTTTACTACGAGATGGTCTTCAATAGGTTTTAGTTTCATTTTTTCCTCCATAATATAGATTGAATTTCTTAAAATATAATAATTCGTTTGTGATTATTAGCAAACCTCTTTTTAGATTGCTAATATTTGTCAAGCAGAAAATGCAAGATTTGATTATAAGCATTAATTGGAAAGCAATTCGTGCTGAAGATAACCATTAAGCATTATGAGAACTTTATCAAATTCCTTTTCTCCCGGGATAATAATATCCGCATTCTTCTTCGTTGGTTCAATAAAAGCTTGATGCGAAGGTTTTACAGTTTCCAGATATTGATTCAGGACACTTTCCACACTTCTACCTCGTTCCAGAATATCTCTTTGCAAACGTCTGGCTAAACGAATATCCGCATCCGAATCCAGATAGATTTTCAAATCAGACATTTGTAGTAATTTGGGATAATATAGCGCAAAGATACCTTCCAGGATGATTACTTCAGCATTGGCGACGCATAGATTTCCTTCTTTACGAGTATGAGTAACAAAATCGTAAGCAGGAACATTAACTGGTTCTCCAGCCATCATCTTTTTCAAATCACTCAAGAGAAAGTCAATATCAATGGCATCAGGGTGGTCAAAATTGACTTTTGTCCTTTCTTGCCAGGGAAGATAACTCAGGTCTTTATAATAGCTATCCTGAGCGATGATAACTGTTTTAAGTCCAGTTAATCTTCGTCCTATAGCAAGAGCAATGGTTGTTTTTCCACTACAAGAACCACCTCCAATAAGTATAAGATGAGATTTATGAGGTATTTCTCTAGCAGAAGTGGCACGATTATCCTGAAAAGAATAAGCTGGATTTTCCATTATTATAATGTTCTGCTGGTTTTATGCTTTTTCCAGTATAGCTATTATTTTCTCTGAGACATCCGAACCAAAAAGTTGTGTATGACTTAAAGGTTTGGATATATTCAATAACTTTTCTGGAAACTCTTCAGATTGAGGAGGCAAAAGAATGTTCCATCCGCTTTTCACTGTTTCTATCCATTCCGTTTCCGTTCTAAGAGTAACACACAGTTTTCCTATTATATATGCTTCTTTCTGAATTCCGCCCGAATCAGTTAGTATCATTTCACTTGCTTGCATCAAGGTAATAAAATCAAGATAGGAAAGTGGCTCTATAAATCTAATATTCCTAAACTTTTCTGGGTCCATCTGACAAAGAATATTACGAGTACGTGGATGGACTGGAAATACTATGATTTTATCTAATCTATCCAAGCCAGAAAGAATATAAGAAAGCATTTTAGGGTCATCAACATTATAAGGACGATGTAAAGTTAGTAAGAGAAAACTTCCAGGTTCAAGTTTTAATTCTTGCAGGATATCAGAATTGTCTTTCGCTAGTTCCAATCCCAGTTTCAAACTATCTGTCATAATATCTCCAACCAGATGAGCTTTATCTTCCAGACCTTCGTGTTGGAGATTTTCTTTAGCTGTCTCCGTAGGACAAAACAGCAAATCAGAAAGATGGTCTGCCACTATACGATTCAATTCTTCGGGCATAGAACGATTAAAACTTCTGAGTCCAGCTTCAATATGAGCAGTTTTAAGTCCTAATTTTGTTGAGGCAAGAGCACCTGCTAAAGTGGTATTCGTATCTCCATAAATAAGCACCCAATCTGGCTTTTCTTCTATCAACACCGGTTCCAGAGCTTCCAGAATTTCTGCCGTCTGTTGTGCTTGAGTTCCTGATCCTACATCAAGATTATAATCTGGAGCAGGAATCAGCATATCCTGAAAGAAGACATCATTCATTTGAATATCATAATGTTGACCACTATGTATGATTATTTCCTGGTGTTTTTCTCGCAGTAAACGAGAAATTGGTGCCAATTTGATAAATTGAGGTCTTGCACCAACTACTTGAGCTATTTTCATCTCCACTCCCATTTCCTTATAAAAACAATTTCCTTCCTCAAAGCTTTTATGTCAAGCAAGCTTTGCTTTAGGTCAAAGAAATAAACATTTTAGTATAATCTATCAATTCGCTGTATGTTATTATTTAGAAAGGAAAGTAAAACTTAATCAAACTATTATCATTATTGGATTCCGAAAAATATTTTGTGATTTTCTATAAAATAAATTGACAAAAATTAGATTGAATGGATAAATGAATTTAAAATAAAAAAATTAGAGGAAAAATGGCGCGATTATTCAGTAAGGATTATCATGAAAAATCAGCTTCCTGGTATTTCAATCATGTGGTAATTCCACTGGAGAATGGAGATTTAGAATACTGGCAATCCATAGATGAGAAAGGATACTATCATATTCATTTTGTCGCTACTCCCGATAAAAAAGAATTTTTCAATACTCAACTGGATGTGGTCTATGACCCTGAAAGTCAGAGAATAATAAGTCACCATTGTCAGGAATGCAAAGATGATGAAAGCTGCAGACATTATCTTTCTGTTCTGCGTTATGCCTATATGAATCTGAGAACAGATATATTTGAACAGCCAGCTGTAGAAACCTGCGATGGAACAGCATTACGTGGAAAAGAGAAATGGCTGGAAGTATATTCTAAAGCCGTTTTGGAGATTGAAGGTATATATTCTCCTGATACAGATAAGGTGCGTTTCTATCACGATAGCTATGAGCCACTTAATATATCGTTATTAATGAGAATTCAGGCAGGAATTGATATAGAAGGAATAACGGAACAAGAAAAACAGGAACTGGTATCGCAGCTGGATATTTTTTCCGAGACTGAGCAGGCATTATTCAAATTTTTGAATGAGCATAAGGCTGCTTATAGCTCCAAAACAAAATATTGGTCTCTTTATAAAAAAGATTTTATTTCTGCTCTTAGTTTCTTACAATCTTTAAATGGTAAAGTTAAAGTTCGAGAAACGGATGAACCTCTCAAATTTAGTTCTGAACCCTATCCTTTAAGTTTGCGTATAGAACCTGCCGGAAAAGTTAATTATCGGGTCTATCCCGTTATTATAGATGAACTTTCTGCTGTATATCCTGGTTATCCTACTTGGCTCTTTTTCCGCAATGTTGTCCGTCCTGTGTATCTTCCTTTAAGTAACGAGAGCATTAACCTGCTGTTCAATCAGGAACTATTGATTAGTGCTAAGGATCTGATTTACTGGAGCACTGTGGTGCATAAACAATTACATAAGCAGGGAATATATCTGGATTTTGACCCTTCTATAGAGCTTCCTGAGATTATTAGAACTGAACCACGAATAAAGTTCAAAGTGTTTCCTCAGGGAGATAATTATATTCTGGAAGGTAAACTGGTATATCTATCACCTTATTTAGAAGAAAGTCATAAACTGGAAATACCGCTTTCTACTATCCGATTTCAAGCACCTCTAATTCGTAGTGACTATATATCAGATGAAGAAAACGGAAATGCCTGGTTTTATATTCCACCTCACATCTTTGACCAGGCAAAAGAACTCTATGAAAAACTTCCAGAAGCTAATATGAGTAGATTGGAACAGTATTCCCAACTTATATATGAAGGAGAGAAAGGTCTGGATAAACTTCGTAAAAGTCTTTTTGATCTGGAATCACCAGATTGGGATTTGGAGATAGCTGCTGAATTGAGAGGTGATTTTATACAAAAGGTTGACCTTCAGGTGGAAATAAAAGCCAAACGCAGTGAGGAAATAAATTGGTTCAGCTATGAAGTCTCTTATTATTATAAGGATTTAAGATTCACTTATGAAGAACTAAATCGTTTTTTCCGTTCTAAAGAAGAATTTCTACACACCAAGGACGGAAGAATCCTCTATATCGTTAATCCAGAGGTCTTTTTTGAAAGTGCCAGATTGATTAAACATAGTGAACGACTTGCCGATAATGTCTATCGTGCCAGTTTAATAGAGCTTCCCTATTATCATCGTTATATGCGAGAAAATCCAGCTTTCCGTATGTTAGGAGATGATTTTCTTACGCAACTAGGAATTGACCTTAAGCGCGGACATATGGAACACACTGAACCTCTTCCCCTTTATCTTCAGACCGTAATGCGTGGTTATCAAAAAACTGGTTATGCTTGGATAAAGATGCTAGAGTATTATCATCTGGGAGGTATACTTGCGGATGAAATGGGTCTGGGAAAAACGATTCAAGCTTTAGCTGCCATTCAAAATGCTCCAGAAAACACTCAAAGTCTGGTAGTTTGTCCTAAAACTCTGTTATATAATTGGGCTGCAGAAATAGATAAATTCCATATCAATATCCCCTATCTTATTGTAGAAGGAGATAAAGATACTCGTATCCAGCTACTTCAGAATCCAAATGTTAAACTGTTTATCATCTCTTACACCGTAGTTCTAAACGATATTGACATTCTCAAGGATAAAAAACTTCACTGGATAATTCTGGATGAAGCTCAAAATATTAAGAATGTTAATGCCAAACGCACTTCTGCTATCAAAAAGATTTCTGCAGAACATCGCCTAGCTTTAACAGGGACTCCGGTAGAAAATAATCTCACGGAATTATGGTCTATTTATGACTTTTTAATGCCTGGCTATCTTGGCACATTGAAGCGCTTTAAAAAAGAATATATTGATGATACAGAGAATGGTCCCACAAGATTAAGACGAACGGTTGCCCCATTTTTGCTTCGCAGAGTGAAAAAAGAAGTACTGCTGGAATTACCAGATAAACAGGAACAGGTCTCCTGGTGCAAACTCCATCCTGTGCAGGAAAAGCTTTATTTACAAATGATAGATGTAGTCCAAAAAAAACTGCTGCACGGTCCTGAAGCAGCACAGTTAAACTTTGTAAATGTCCTGGCAGCTTTGACTAAATTACGTCAGATATGCAATCATCCTCATCTTGCAGACCCGGATATTCTTCCTAAACCAGAAGCTTCTGCCAAACTGGAATTGTTGATAGAACTGGTTGAAGACGCAATGGGAAGCGGACACAAAATCCTGGTCTTTTCACAATTTGTTCAAATGTTAAAAATCATACGGCAAATATTTAATGATATGAACATTAAATATGCCTATATGGATGGTAGAAGCAAGAATAGATTGAAGGAAGTGCAAAGATTTGAGAACGATCCTGAACTTCAGTTATTCTTAATTAGTCTCAAGACTGGTGGAACAGGTCTGAATCTTACCGCAGCAGATACCGTTATCCTTTATGACCCTTGGTGGAATCCTATGGTAGAAAATCAAGCTATAGATCGCACTCATAGGATTGGTCAGACGCAGAAAGTGCAGGTATATCGTTTAATCACTAAAGGCACGGTAGAGGAAAAGATTATGAATCTTCAGCAGCATAAGTTACAACTTTTTGATGAAGTGGTCTCGGATAACAAAAAATTATTATCTAGTCTCACTCCAGATGAAATCCGCGACCTATTTACTTACTAAATTTCCCTTGACATTTTGCTGTTTGAAAAGCCATTGACATTGTAGGTTAAAGGAATAAAAAGGAGAAAAGATGATAACCATTGACTGGAAGGAAAGATTGACTAAGGATACTGCGGATTATGTGGAAAATAAGCTCCCGAATAATGATTATGACTTTGAGATTATCTATAATGCCTATCCTGAACGAGTCAATGGTAAGATCCCGAATGAAGTAATTGTCTTTGTTGCCAATGCTTTAGCTAACAAAATAGGGAAAAAACACGCCCAGTTTATTCCTTTTTATAAATATCTCTGGGAAAAGAAAGGAGAGAACGGAAAGCTAGCTTTCTGCATCATTTTAAGTAAACTAGTAGCTAAAAATCCAGATCTGTATTTGCCTATATTGGATAATGCCATCAATACTGCTTCAGAAAATGACCTTGTTACCTTGTTGGAAAAAGTGATGCTTCCTCAATTGAGAAAAAACCCTAACCGGTTTTTGCCTCAGGTCTATAAATGGACTGCTTCCCATAAAGAGAAAATACGCAAACGGGCTATAGATCTGCTGATAAAATTGATGAAAAAAGACCCTCACTTAATTGATGATATTGTTCAGCACTTCCTCAATCAATGGTATCATCCTTTAGGCGATCTGGCAAAGAATCATATCACTCTGCTTAAAGCTGTAGCTAAATTAAATCCAGATACTTATTTAAATATCTGGCGTCAATTTGATATGAGCAGAGATCCTCAAATAGCAGAATTGCTATGCAATTCTATTACTTTTTATCATCCAGAGATAGACCAAACTGTTGAGCGATGGACCAAAAGTGGTAATGCAAGATTGAAAAAAACTGCTTTAGCAGCACAAAAACTGCTACAAAAAAAGAAATCTCAAAAATAATATGGACTTAAGCGCTTTAATTACCCAAGAGGGTATGGATAAACTTCAGAGACGTATTCAAGATTTGCTAAGAGAAAGACCAGCAGTTATAAAAGCTGTAGCTATTGCAAGAGAATATGGCGATTTAAGCGAAAATGCTGAATATAAATCTGCTCGTGAAAGACAGCGTCAAATTGATACAGAGCTAGATTATTTAAGAAGAAGGGCAGCACATTTAAAGGTTATAGATATCAATAGCATTCCCAAAGATAGAGTTCGTTTTGGTGCTATTTGTCGTATCCGGGATACGGCAAATGGTGATGAAATCATTTATCAAATAATTGGGGCAGAAGAAATAAACTTCTTTGAAAAAGAGGGAATACAACCTGTTTCGGTGTTATCACCTATAGGAAACAGCCTTTTAGGAAAGCAGGTGGGAGATAAAGTAGTGGTAGATGCTCCGATGGGAGAACGCATTTTAGAGATATTGGAAATTTCGTAAATATAGGGAGATATAATGAAAGCGAAGAAAGAACAAGCTAAACAATTGCTTTATGAGCGTAAGAACTTTTGGAAAGAGGCTTCTACAGAAGAGGTTAAGCGAGCTTTTGATTTTGCCGTGCCCTACAAGGATTTTCTTAATAAATGCAAAACAGAAAGAGAAACGGTTCAATGGACAGAAGAGTTGCTTAAAGCTAGTAAATTTAAATCTCTTCCTGCATCTAAACAAAGCAAAAGGGTTTACTCCGTTTTCCGTAATAAAACCATTGCAATGGCGGTATTAGGTTCCGAACCTCTAAGTGCTGGTTTTAATATGGTAGCAGCTCATATAGATGCTCCAAGAGTGGATTTAAAACAAAATCCTTTATATGAAGATAAATCTAGTGCAACTGCCTGTATGAAAACTCATTATTATGGTGGTATAAAGAAATATCAATGGGTTTCCACTCCTTTGGCACTTCATGGCATAATCATTAGAACTGATGGAACTATTCTTAATATCTCTATAGGAGAAAATGAGGATGAACCTGTATTTATCATTCCTGATCTATTACCTCATTTAGCAAGAAAAGAACAGTATACCAAGACCTTAGGTGAAGCAATTGATGCCTCAAATATGAATCTTATCTTTTCAGGTATGATGGAACCTAAAACAGAAGAGAAGGAAGCGCTAAAATTATATGCTTTGCAACTTCTTAATCAGAGATATGGAATTCAGGAAAAGGATTTCATTTCTGCTGAATTGGAACTGGTTCCTGCCACGCCAGCAAGAGATGCAGGAATGGATTCTTCTATGATAGTAAGTTATGGACAGGATGATAGAATCTGTGCTTATACTGGATTACAAGCTCTGATTTCAGCTATGGAAAATAAACCCAAAAGAACAATGATAGTTTACTTCTCGGATAAAGAAGAAGTTGGTAGTCAGGGCAATACCGGTGCTCAATCTGTCTTTTTACAAGATTTTATTGCCGCCTTACTTGCTCATAATGGCGAATCAGATAGCAGCTCTAATCTAAGAAAGACCTTTATAAATTCGCGTGTCCTTTCAGGAGATGTTACAGCTGCAGTGGATCCAAATTATCCTAATGTTCATGAATTACAAAATGCGGTTATATTTAATTATGGAGTAGGTATCTCCAAATTTACCGGAAGTGGTGGTAAAAGCGGATGCAATGATGCTAATGCAGAATTTGTAGCTGAGATTATTAGAATTTTTGACCAAGCTGGAGTTTTCTGGCAAATGGGAGAACTGGGTAAAGTGGATGAAGGTGGTGGAGGTACCATTGCCTATATTCTGGCTAATCTTGGTGCAGAAGTAGTGGATTGTGGAACTGGTCTAATGGGAATGCATTCGCTTTATGAACTTTCCAGTAAAGCTGATTTATATTCCACTTATGCTGGTTATCAAGCTTTTCTAATCTCTCAATGATTATTATATTATTAGATAGTTAAAGGAGGTTAAGATGAAAAAAACAACTATCATTTTACTGGCCGCTTTAATGCTTATACTCAGTTCTTGCGTTAGTAATAAAACTTTTAAAGCTCAAGAAGAAAAAGTTCAGATTATGGAAGCTCGGCAAAACAATCAGGATGTTCAGTTAGAGATGATAAATAAAGAATTAGCTAATAATAGAGAAAAAATAAGTAATATTATGGTTCAACTGAATGTTATAACTCAACAACTACCTGATATTGATAGCTTGAAACATATTACCAATCAATCCGCTACTCTTATTGCGGAGCTACAGAATCAAATAAGTCAAATAAATGAGCAAGTGACTGAAGTTATGAATAGCATAAACTCTTTGGATACCCGTATGGCTCAATTATATAATGATACAAATGAGATTATTGATGCTTACGCTGACTACCTAAAACAAATGAAAGATGCTCAAAAGAATATGGCAACAAAGGAAGAAGTGGCAAACCTGATAGCGAAAACTACAGCCTGGTCAGAAAATCTGATTCAGTTAACCAGTCAGGTGGAAGCTTTATCCTCTCAATTAACTGAACAACAATCTTTAGTAGCTGAACTGATGACACTACAGAGTAAGATTGCTTCTTCTGAACAGGAAAGCAAAGAAATTGAAAATGAAATTACCAGAATTAGTGAAGCTCTTGCCGAACAAGAAACCATCAAGCAGGAACTAACTACTATACATCAATCCCTCATATCAACTCAGAAGGATTTAGCTTCTCTGCAAGATGAACTAAGTAAAATAAAGAGTTCTCAACCAGCAACCTCTTCTGAAGTAAATGACCTTCGTGCAAGAGTGCTGGCTATCAGTAAGGACTTGGATACTTTAACTTCCGATTTACAGTTAGTTATAGCCCAGGAAAGAGCAAAAGCAGAAAAACATCGTAATGAAACTCAAGAAAAACAATATAAAATAGCCTTGCAGGAATATAATAAAGGCAACTATGAAAAGTCTATTATCCTGTTTGAAGAATTTCTAAAGAACTATCCTAATTCTGAACTTGCTCCTAATGCACATTACTGGATAGGCGAAAACTATTATAGTGCAAAGAATTACCCTAAAGCCTTGCGAGAATTCCAGTATGTAGTTTCTCAATATCCAGGACATCAAAAAGCTTGGGATGCACAATTGAAAATAGGACTCACTTATTACCAGATGAATGACCTAAAATCTGCTTATCAGGAATTGATGATTATCAAAAATCAAAATCCCGCTTATCCTCAGATGCCTATAGTGGATAAGTATCTGAGCAAGCTTAAAGATGTCTAAAATAGCGCTGATAATAATTATTGCTTTGATGGGTTTCTGTCTATTTGCAGAAACCCATTATCCAATCGCCGAACCTGAAATTATTAGTTCTCAGATAGTAAACCTCATAGATATCTCCGAACCAATTTTTCTTGATATCCAAGCTGGAGATTTCACCTCCAGTCTAGAATATCATATCAGACATATGCTTCTGGAAAAAGGTGCTGATATCCGGGAATTGAATTCGGTTTATACTCCTTATTATCTTGCTTCTTTACCCGATTCACTGCAAAAAACTTTACTGCCTCTCTCATTATCTAAAGCACATTTGATAGAAATTTCTATGGAATTAACTAGCACTAAGGTAGAAACTAAAAAATTCCTCAGTTATTACAGTGAACGCTATCCTCTCTATAATTTTCAGATAAGACAAATAGAGCTTCCCTCCTATAAGCTTCTTAAAGTAGATAACCTAAGTTTTGCTGATACTAAATTGCGTTCCAGTAGTTCCAATATAACCTCTCTTAAATGGTTTGAACCTCTGTTGGCTGTAACCGCTATATCTTCAATAATTTATCTGCTCTGGACTATTGAATAAGGTAATATTATGAATAAAATACTCACTATTTTACTTGCAGTTCTGATGTTAATAACCGCTTGCTCCTCAAATAAAACTGTACTCACTACCGAAGAAAAACTTGCCTTAGCAGATCAGCTCTATGCTAAAGGGAAATATACCCGAGCTGCAGAACTGTATGCTCAGGTCTATTTAGACCGTATTTCCACTTCTTCTGCTTATGCACTCCTGAGAGAAGCAGATTGTTACTTTAAGGTAAATCGCTTTGCTGACGCTTATGCCGCCTATCAAGAATACATTATTAACTTTCCTAATTATCCAGAAGTTAGCACTGCTCTTTTTCGTTCTGCCGTTTGTCTTTACGAACAATCTTTAGCTCCTCAATTTGACCAAACGGAAACTTTAAGCGCCATTGAAGCCTTTGAAAAATTTAAAGCAAAATATCCAGATGACCCTCTTTGTGAGGAGGCTGATAAATATATCCAGAAAGCAAAATATAAATTAACGGAAAAGAAATTTCATATCGGCTACACTTACTATAAAATGAAAGATTATAGTGCTGCTCTGATGTATTTTAAAGAAATTATAGACGAGGGTAATACAAATAGCTTGGACCGGCAATCTCTCTATTATACTACTCTAATTCTCCATAAACAAAAGCAAGATGACCAAGCTCGCATTTATTATAACGCTCTCAAAGCTAAATATCCCGGTTCTAAAGAAACCAAAAAACTGGCTAAATATTTCCAATGAGCAAACTGGCTTTATTGGGTGGAAGCTTTGACCCCATCCATAATGGACACCTGCATATAGCCAGAGGAATACTTCATTCGCAATTAGTAGAAAGTGTAATATTTCTACCGAATGCCAATCATAATTTTAAAAAAGACGATATTGTGCTGGATTTCAATTCTCGTTATAAACTCGTGAAAGAAGTTATAGAACCTGGTATGCAGGTCTGGGATGACGATGCAAAAGGGTCTGGATATACTGCTGATTTATTAAAACGATTATATAAAAAATATCCTGAACATCAATTCTTTTGGGTCATAGGCTCGGATAATCTGGCTTCTCTTTCGCGTTGGCATAATTATGAATGGTTAAAAGAAAATGTACAGTTTCTAATTATTCCCCGTCCTGGCTATACTCTTATTCCAGAAGTTCTACAAGAAATTAAGTATCAGGTAATGAATATTACTCCCATTGATATATCATCAACTCAAATCCGAAATAATATCGCTGCTGGATTATCCATTAAAGGTCTAGTACCGGATTCTATTCTAGAAGAAGTATTGAACCTGTATAAGCCTCTATTAGTCCATCACACTTAATTATTTAAATCTAATTGATTATAAATAACAATTTAGCGGTTGGGGAAAAGTCCATTTTAGCTTGTTAAATGATTAAATTGATATTATCTAATATATATACTGTTAGCTAGTGGATATATAACTATCTTCTTTGAATGTCCTATTTACTTTTCTTTCAGTAAGATATAATGTCTATCCTTACTCTCCCTTGGCTCTTGCTTGCGTTATTAGCTAAGGGAGAGACAGTTAAGAGACAAGAGACATATATATGAGTTTTACTTACTTCTTACCACCCTAAATCCGATATAATTGGTTTTAGTATAGGGTTTGGCATAGGAACGATTGGTTATTCTTACTTCATTAGCAGGATCTTTCCAGGAACCGCCCCGGATAACTTTAACCGACCCCGATTCAGGACCTGTAAGAGAAGTAAGGACATTATCGGAATAAGGTGCATACCAATCCCAGACCCATTCACTAACATTTCCACTCATATCATATAATTTCAATTTATTACTCTTTTTTTCACCTACGGGATGAGAATGTCCCTCACTGTTTTCCACATACCAAGCTACCTGTTCTATTTTATTTGATCCGCTATACATATATTCAGTATCATATTTTCCTTCTTTAGCGGCAAACTCCCACTCTGCTTCGGTAGGAAGACGATATCCTGAAGCTTTAAAATCACAAGCAAGATAATTATCTACATATTCGTAGCAGGGTTGTAATCCATCTAAAACACTTTTTTCATTGCAAAACTGGATAACTTCATCAAAAGTTACATTTGTAACGGGTAAATCTTTCTCTTCGTCTATCAATTTATATCCTGGAAAAACCATAGCCCATTGTTCCATTGTTATTTCATAAGGACTGATATAAAAAGAAGGTATAAAAACCGTATGAGGTGGGAACTCATCTGGATCTGCATAAGGTTCCATAGAACCTATTATAGTAGAATCTCCTTCTATAGCATTCAAGTCCAGAGGCTGATTAGGTATTGTGCCTTCTTGGCTAAATTGAGTAATCATTGTGCTCTCTTTTTTTGCTTTGATAGCATTTTGAATGCCTTTAATAATTGCATATTTAAAAATGATATAGATTACGATTCCCGCGGAAATTATAGCTATTATTTTTAAAGTTTTTTGCATCTTATGTAAAGAAGGGTCAGTAGTAATGACAATTTGCTGTCCCTGATTTTCACTTTTAGTTGCAGGTTTTACACTTGGTTCTTTCTTTGCATCTTGTGTTGCAGATAGATTTGGTTTGGTGAAAGTAGAACTATCAACTTGCGAAGAAACTTTAGTTCCTTCTACTGATGTTTTTTGAGAACTAATGATATTAGATTTAATAGTACAGGGTACATAAGGGATATCCCGTTCTGAAATAATGGCAGAATGCATCTCCTCTGCGTTATTAAAACGAAGAGAAGGTTCAATCATCAAAGCTTTATTTAAAATCTTAAAGAGCCATTCAGGTATCAGTTTCCCTAAAATATGAGGATTAATAACAATTTGATCCAGTGTTTTATTTTTTTGAGCTGAAGGGCTTAAACGATGGTCTAAGTACCAAGGCAGCTGTCCACAAAAAAGTAGATAGGATATAACTCCCACCGAATATAGGTCAGCTCTAAAATCAAAGGGTTTATGCCCTAAAAATACTTCAGGTGCTATGAATAGGACGGGATGATATTTATTGTCTTCCGGATTTGCATATTTCCAACTTTGCGGGTCTTTACCAAAGCCAAAGATTTTTATATCTTGAGAACTGGTAATAATTATATTAGCTGGATTAAGATTTAAATGTAAGATTCCTGATTGTTGTGCATAAATGAGAGCTTCTAAAATCTGTAATGTCCATTTCCGAGCAAGTTCAGAGGAGATTTTGAAATGAGTTTGAGCAATAATTTCATCTAATGTTTCACCTTCCACATATTCACTCACCAGAAATAGCGCTCCATCATCTTCAAATAGTCCAATAGTTTTTCTTATATAAGGATGATTGAGCCTTAATCCCGTTTCACCTTCTTCTCTTAAGGCTTGCAAACAGCTAGGATCATTGCGCCATTGTCGTTCATTAACTTTTAAGACGACAAATTTACCTGTAGTATTATCTTTTGCCTTATAGACACAATACTTCCGAGATTGATGTAGCTTTTGAACTATAGTATAAGCTATACTATTTGTAGTATTATTCATTGACTAAGCCTGATAGACACACTTACCTTTAGCATAAACACTATTAATATAAGAACTACCAAGATGATAGGGAATAAAATTGAGCGAGGGTATATCCCAAATAGTGAAGTCTGCTTGTTTCCCAATTTCTAAGGACCCCACTTCATTTCCCAATTCAAGAGCATAAGCAGCATTAATAGTAGTAGCACAAAGAGCTTCTACTGGAAGAAGTTTCATCTGCGTGCAAGCAATACTCATAGTAAGAGGAATAGAATCACAATTACAACTACCAGGATTATAATCGGTGGAAATGGCAACCGCTAAACCCATATCTATCATTTCCCTTCCTCTTGCATAGGACTTGCTTCCCAAAGAGAATAAAGTTGCCGGAAGTAGAACTGCTATAACACCTGCCTCTTTTAGAGCTTTAATACCAGCATCAGAAGCAGAACCTAAATGGTCAGCAGAAATACATTGCAGCTCAGCTGCCAGTTCTGCACCTCCAAGAGGTTCTATTTCATCTGCATGTATTTTAAGCTTAAGACCATATTGCCTGGCACAATTAAGCACTCTTCTAGATTCCTCAATGCTGAAGACATCAGCTTCCGTAAATATATCACAAAACTTTGCAATCCCTTGCTTTGCTACTGCTGGAATCATCTCATTACATAAAAGGTCTAGATAACCCTGGTGATTATTTTTATATTCTTCCGGATATTCGTGTGCCCCAAGAAATGTAGGAACAATAGTAATAGGTAATTCTTTTGTTAAGCGATCTATAACTCTTAATTGCTTTAATTCACTTTCTGTATCTAAGCCATACCCACTTTTCGCTTCCAGAGTGGTTGTTCCCAGGGTAATCATTTTTTCTAAGCGTTTCTTTGCCAGTTCAAAGAGCAAATCTTCACTGGCATTTCTGGTAGTTTTAATAGTATTGAGAATACCACCACCTGCTTTAGCAATATCAATATAAGAATATCCCTGCAAACGCATAGCAAATTCATCTTCGCGAGTATGAACAAAAACGGGATGCGTGTGACAATCAACAAAACCGGGTAAGACAAGACAATTTTCTGCAGATATAACTTCATCAGCTGTATATTTATTAGCTATCTCCGAAGCTGTAGCGATATCTTTTATACAGCCATCCTGTATTGCCATTGCACCATCTTCAATAATGGCAATATCTCGCATTTCTTTACCCTTTAGAGGTTGATTTTTGCCTCTGAAGGTTATGAGTTGCCTACAATTTCTAACTATAGTATCAACCTGCACCAGGCTTGTCTTCTCCTTATTTGCTAAAGAATAATAATTTTAAATATATGGTTATTAACTGATTAATCTTCAGGTTCCTCTTCAGCACTGAAATACAACTTTTCAAACCAATCTGCTATCTCATTGAATTTGTTTTCATCATCAATAAATTCCAAATCTACTTCTTCATCATTGATATGATTCATAGATAGAATATCATATTGTAGAGAATCTTTATCAGCAAGAGCAATGTACTCGCTACCTTGATATTCAAAAATGTCCAGGACAATAAAATCCTGTTTTGTGCCATCTTCCATTTCCAGAGTCAAGTAATTATCCGAATAATCTTCCCCTTCCAAATCTTCAGATATAGGAAGGTCCTCAAATCCTTTATTATTTTTTTCCATAATAAACTCCTTTTTTGTTCATAATTTACATTTAATTGATTTTGGCAAGCTAATTATTTGAAACCTTACATTAAAGTAGTAGGGTCAATATCCACCAGGTAATGAATAGTAGAGGAAACTTTGTAGTCATTAAGTATAGCATTTATCGCATTTTTAATGGATTTAGCAGTGCGCCCTTTAATGATTAGATGCCAGCGATAAAGGTTTTTCAATCTGGTAAATGGTGCAGGAGCAGGTCCCAGAAGAAATATTTCTCCTGGTGAAAAAGTTTCTATTAAGGTTTTGACTTTTTGAGCAAGAACTTCCATTTCCTCTTCCAGTATATTACTATCTGCTGATTGAAATAATATCCTGGCTAACCGATAATAAGGGGGATAATAAAGTTGTCTGCGATGGGATAATTCCTCTTCAGCAAAACCAGGAAAATCCTGATTACTGGCATATCTGATAGAATAATGTTTCGGATTATAAGTCTGAATGATAACTTCACCTGCTTTATCTGCACGTCCTGAACGACCTGCTACCTGAGTGCAAAGCTGAAAAGTGCGTTCGGCAGATCTAAAATCAGGTATATTCAAGCTGATATCAGCATTTACAATTCCTACTAAAGTTACATTAGGGAAGTCCAGACCTTTAGAAATCATCTGAGTTCCTAAAAGGATATCCACTTCTTTATCTTTCATCCTACGATACATAATCTTGTAAATATCCTGCTGTCTTGCAGAATCAGAATCAAGACGAAGTATCTTTGCCTGAGGAAATAGTATTCTAAGGGTTTGCTCAACTTTTTGAGTACCAGGAGAACCATATACAAAGCTATAACTTCCACATTGAGGACATTTTCTTGGACTGGGGTAAGTATTTCCACAATAATGACATTGCATCTCTTCACGGTCACGATGATAATACATACTGATATCACAATTTGGACATTTAATAAGCTCTCCACATTTTAGACACTGCATATAAGAGGAAAAGCCACGCCTATTCTGAAATAGAATAACCTGTTCTTTTTTTTCCAGTCGGATAGATATGGCAGCAATCAATTCATCAGAAAACATCTGCTGACTGTAATCTTCGCATAAAGATACTATTTGCACTTGGGGTAGTTTAATATCTAGAGGACGACTATTCAAACGATGTAAAAGATATTTGCCTCGTTTCTGATTATACCAGGATTCCAGTGAAGGAGTAGCACTACCTAAAATAACTTGAGCATCGCTAATTTTCCCTCTCATAACAGCCACATCTCTTCCATTATAACGAGGATTATTTTCTTGTTTATAGGATTGCTCGTGCTCTTCATCAACAATAATCAGACCCAGATTTTGCACAGGTGAAAATATAGCACTGCGAGCACCTATCACTAATCTACATTCTCCCTTGGCAATTCTTTGCCATTGTTCTAAACGCTGACGGTCACTCAATTGACTATGACTGATAGCCAGAATATCGCCAAATTCTGCCTGAAAACGTTCTACCATCTGTGGTGTGAGAGCAATTTCGGGAATCAAAAAGATTACTCCTTTACCTTCCAGAAGATAGGAACGAATAATTGGAATATAAACTTCTGTTTTTCCGCTGCCTGTTATTCCATAGAGTAAATGAACCTGAAAATGTCCTTTATGTTCTAAAATTTCCTGAATAGCTTTTTCTTGTTCCTCATTGAGAATGACGCTTTTTTTTGAACCAGAGGTTTCAAAACGAAAAAATTCTCGTTCCACTTTCCGAGGAAATATACTGATTATTCCTTTGCGTTCTAAAGCATGGACTACAGAATAGTTTATATCTCTGGATATTTCAGAAAGGGGAAATTCTTCTTGAGATTTTGCCAATATTAGTTGCAATGCCTCTTTTTGCTTTGTGGGAAGATTGTTAGGGTCAGCTGATGGATCCAGAACACGAATATAATTGACTGTTTTTGGCTTATCTTTGGGATTAAGCTTACGTTTTAGCTCCAGATATCCTTCTTCCGAAGCTCTCTCTACCCATTGAAGCACAGGTTTACCTTTTAACTTTTCCCGTAAGTTACTAACTTTTTGATATTGACCCTGAGAGAAAGTTTGAGCCAGCTCTTTATATTTTTCTGGAATATTCTCCGTCACCCATTTTACTTCAGCTTGAATATCGGGAATTAGCCAGGCAGGTAACATAGCAAAACAAGCTGTTCCCGTGGAGCAATAATAGTATTCTCCCATCCATTTTGCCAGACTCATTAAGGTGGAATCCAATATTGGTTGCTGGTCCAAGATTTCAATAATTTGCTTGTAACGAATATCTTTCTGGGGAGCATTATCTAAACGAGTTCCACATATTCCTATCATATCTTTCCGATTGAAGGAAACCAGCACCCTCACTCCCTCAGGAATTTCCAGAGGAGAACAGTAGCAAAAATCTTTCATCAAGTTAATAGGCAAATACACTTCATAATAAAACATACATATATTACTTTATTAAAGTAGATTTATGTCAATATAAATATCCTTTTTTAAGGATCGGACATACCGAATTTTAATTCAATATGCATTCCACTTATTTTTTCAAATCGTATCACAATTTTATAAATTCGTAATTTTGGGGTTTTGCGATATCACGATTTTTTTAAAAACAATATCATATATTTTCAAATGGAATTTCAAGGCTTTTTCAAGTGGATTTCTAAACGAAATCAGAAAAACAGTTTATATATTGCTGATTTCAAACTGATAAAACATCATAGAATCAGGGAATAATATTATGATTATCACAAATGATTTTTTGTATCTCATTAGAAGTCCTGCGATTATTCTCAGCACTGCTTGCATCTGATTGTCTATTGAAATATTGATCTTTCTTATCATCAAGAAAACATCGCCCTGGTCGTTATAAAGATGTGTAAAAGCTTCTGATACTTCTTAATCAGAATGTAAGTGATAATCTTATCTTCGCTTAGTTAAGCAAGACTGCATTGACTATTATCGCCTACTCCTTTATCTTGATTCTGAAGTTCGTAATGAAGCTTGGTGAGTGATAAGAGACTATCCTGCAGATGTTGTGATTCTATTGCTCCAGTGGCAATCTTGAATCCTGTGATCACTCCATCCAAAATGTGATTGTCCTAGATACAGTTGTTCTGCAAACCTCTGGTATTTATCCTTGGATAGCCTGACTGTAACTATCAGGTGTCACCATAGACCAAACCATTCCCAGAAACAGAGTCAGTTGCTCTTTTAAGATAGCGTTATCACCCATCTCTTTGGGGAGGTTGAAGATAGACGAAATGTAATCAAATTCAACCGATACCGATGGTAAGCTTGCCCAATGTGCAGTTGTATGGCTTCAGTCTCTAACATTTATATCTTAATAACTGACCTTCGCTGCGTTCAAGAAGTGAGGCTTCCATCGTATCTCCTTGCTAGTAGAATTGGATATTTTTACTGGAGCAAGGAAGCCACTATCATGTTTAAACACAAACAAGGATGCATAAGAATAAAAAAGAATTTGCTTTTATTGAATTTATAAGTAACTTTTAAGAACAGGTTAATTAGAATGTTACTATGATAAGGAGACAATATGAGTATGAAAGTGAAAAAACTAATCGTTCTATTGTTTTATATGTGTCTTGTATTGAATGTATTCGCTCAAGAAGACAGTACATTCGTATGTTATTACAGCCCTACATATGAAACTCACCCCTTTTGGTATTACTTCCCCATCAGCGGAATAAATGCTGCCAATGTGTTTGAAAAGTATGACGGCAGTTTTGGAATGCAGCTATTATCAACATTCCATACTCCTCCTCCTGAAATGGTATTTCCCCAGTCTCCTATAGTAACTTATAATCGCAGGGGACAGTACCTTAATACTACCTTCGGACCTTTTACCGATGAAAGCTTGATACCTGGTTACTATTCGCATATTATCAAGGATGGATTAGGCGGTTACTTGGCATTGGATATGTTTGAGCATAGGATTCATAGATTAAGTAATAACTTGCAATTTATAGATTATGAAGAAATACCATCAAATTTAGGTTCCGTGCAAAGAGTTCTAAATATTCTCGATGTAACCGATGGCTTTGTGGTATTAAGCGATATTTACATGACTAATTATTTTGCCATAACAAAACTAAATTACGACATGACAATATGTTGGGAAAGTTACATGGAAAGGATATTACCTATAAAGTCATTAAGCCAAACTTCTGATGGTGGATACATTGTTTTCCCCCGCATAGACAAGAGATCGATGCCAATTGTGTCAATAAGCCAAACTTCTGATGGCGGATACATTGTCTGGGTTGGAGGACACGCAGGCAGTAACTATGATTACTTTAATACACTTAGATTGTCCTCTCAAGGGGACTCACTCTGGACAAAACAAGCTATCTCACCGAGCGTACAAGATATTATCGAACTAAATGATAGATATTTTGGACTCATATATCGATCACTTGGTATAAATAATGTAGAATTGCGAATCTACGATTTTGGTATTGATTTCGAGAATGAAGACCCGGAAGATCCCATTTTAGTAATACCTACATATCCTTTACTTGATAATGATATATATGGATTAGGTGATCCTTATAGTGTTATTAGGACATCAGATAATTGCATCATCATTGCGGTATCCACACCCATAGGAGAGATTTTCAAATTTGATAGTAATTTCAATTTGATATGGATCAGTAATGCCCTTCAAAATGAGAAAATTGGGATTGGATTTCATCCTTTGATTGAGCTCGGAAATGGAGATTTTCTTTATTGTGCGTTAGTTGAAGAACTTCCTTATCGTTTGGCATTGGTCAGAATTGATTCAAACGGCAATTATGTAGGCATTGATGATGATACTGAACAAACACCTGCCAAACCAGCAATCTTGGTATATCCGAATCCATTCAGGAGAGAAATAATTCTGGAAATGAAAGTAGCTGATTCCAGTGTCAACCTGCTTGAGGTATACAACATAAAAGGTCAATTAGTTGAATCAAAGACTATCAGAGGTACTAAGGCAACCTGGACACCTCAAAACCTTCCATCTGGCGTGTATATCCTGAAATTTATGGGTAATTCAAAGCAAATAGCGAGTAAAATGATTACATATATTAGATAAAGGATTGCCCTGTACCTTTTTTCACCACTTCTAAGGTGATAGGTTTGCAATTGACATTGTTTCTGGGGTAAAGGCAAAAAGTATCCCCCCGCGACTTCCTTTCCCATAAGAGAGATATAATTTCAACCACAATGGCTGGTATTATGGGGATTAATCTTGTCTATATTCAGTTCTGTTTGATAGATTTGTTCAATATTTTGATTATCTCTACCCGTGTTGGTTCTATACTTTTCAATAACTACCATTTATATAGCCTTTAATTTTCTTCTTTTTAAGCTTTCTTTTGGTCTTATTTATTATCTCCTGGTAGTGGATACCCTTTCCCTTTACTAAACAAATTTTCATTAGCAGGCATTCCCCGTTTTTTTAAGGGGAAAGGATGGTTAATTGTTGAGATTCGCACCAGAAGCCTGTATAGAGACGTTTTCGCCGCCTTACAAAAGCAACAAAACATTTTTTTACCAGATTAGACAGCTCATAATAATAGACGAAAACTTTAAGCTTTTTATCTGATTGCTTACTATAGGACATTATATGGGAAAATACTAAAATAAAGATATTAGTATATCTCTTCAGAGTATGTACAAAACACCTAGCCAGCAGAAATAGTTGATTCATATTCTTTAAACGGACATAAGAATTAAGCTGGATTTTTTCCTACCCATATTCCTGTTTCAAATGCCGGTATACCTCTTCCATCTTCCCACCCCATAAACCCTTAGAAACTCTGTTTCACCTGATATCGTTTTAAAGATTTGGGTAAGAACTTATAGCTAACCCCTTGAAATGTTAAACAAAGAAAAAACCCCGCTTAAGAGCAGGGTTTATTTCATTTTTTGAGCCCATTTTATTCAGGGATAATGATTAAGACTTAACATCTTCACCCCATCACTTTATCTTCTATTCACCGATAATTTTAACCAGAACACGTTTTCGTCGTTTTCCGTCAAATTCACCATAGAATATCTGTTCCCAGGTACCGAGGTCTAATCTACCATTTGTAATCGCCACCACTACTTCTCTTCCCATAATTTGCCGTTTCAGATGAGCATCGGCATTATCTTCAAAACCATTATGGGCATATTGAGAATAGGGTTTCTCCGGAGCCAGTTTTTCCAGCCATCTTTCAAAATCCTGATGCAAGCCTTTTTCATCATCATTGATAAATACTGAAGCAGTTATATGCATAGGATTAACCAGGCATAGTCCTTCTTTAATACCACTTTCTTCCACACAGTTTTCCACCTGTGAAGTAATATTAATAAAATCCCGTCTTTTATCTACAAATAGCCAGATTTCCTTTCGGTAACTTTTCATTAGATAATAGGCAGTTTTTCTATTTCAAGAGCCATATCTTGTGGCGTATCAAATACATAATCTGCTCCAGCTTTTTCTAATGCTTCACGACTGCTATATCCCCAGGCAGCTCCTACAGCAATCATACCAGCATTCTTGGCTGTTTCAATATCAATAGGACTATCACCAACCAGAGCTACATTCTCGGGTTTGCATTTTAGTTTTGCAGCAAGTTCTAATGCGCGAGCAGGATTTGGTTTATCAGGTTGTCCAGGAACTTCTCCACTATAAACTCCAAAAGGATTTTTCCCTTGATTAACCATTACTCCACGGAAGAAATAACGAATCATCTTCTTAGTGAAATAATGCACCTTATTAGAAAGAATTGCCAGTTTAATCTTATGTGAAACGCACAGCTGAATTAGATACAGGATGCCAGGATAGGTTTTGGTATGCATTGGCCATCTTTCTTCATAATATTTGAAGAATTTATCCGCCAATTCCTTTATCATTTCTGGAGTGCGTTTGTCCTCAGGCAAAGCTCTCTCTGCCAATTTATACAGCCCATTCCCCACAAAATCCCTGTATGCCTCCACGGGATGTTCAGGCAGACCAAGTTCAGCTAATGACATATTCATACTATCAGCAATATCCTGAACTGTATCCAGTAATGTGCCATCTAAGTCAAAGATGATGGCTTTGATTTTGTGTTTCTTTTTCATTGTTTTTACACTTCCTTTATGGTTTTAGTTTTCTCTAAATTTTTTTCTGTACTTATAGTAATATGTGGATAGGGTATTTCAATATTATGTTCTTCAAAAGCTTCCTTTATACGAATCATTAAATTAGTCAATAAATCACTAAGATCTTCTGTTTTACTCCAGACATAAAGCGCCAAATTGATGCCAGAATCACCAAAACTATCTACTCTTACAACAGGAGCAGGCTCTGGTAGAGTTTTAGGTTCTGCTAAAGCCAATTCCTTTAATAGTTCTGATACTCGTTTTAAATCTTCTTTATAGGAAACGCTTACTTTAATAGTAGCTCTGCGTTCCGAAAATCTTGTCAAATTGGTCACCTCAGTTTTTATAACAGTTTCATTGGGCACTCTAACAAATTTATTATCCGCAGTCTTTAATTTTAACGAAAGTAAATCTATACTATGTATTGTACCTATGACAGAATTAACTTCAATTACATCTCCCACAACAAAAGGCTTTTCTGAAATCAAAAATATCCCGCTTATTATGTTAGATATACTTGTTTGAGCGGCAAAACCTACTGCTATGCCAATAACTCCAGCAGCTCCAAGCAATGCAGAAACCTTGAAACCAAACTCATTTAATACCATTACCAACAAAATCAATATTAAGGAATAATACACTACTCTAACAACTAATTGCTCACTTTGAGGTGATAAGCGATTATGCACTAATTTCCGCATCAATTTTCGCACAAAAATAATAAGTGGAATCCCTATTGCCAGTGTGAGTATAACTCTCAATATTGTATTTAATCGTTCCGGCGTTAGATATTGTTCAAAGATGTTTATGAGATTCATTATTTAAATTTAATCCTCATTTATAGTTATAAATTAAATAAACAATACAATACACTATTTTGAAATGCTATTATTTGTCTATCTTTTTTTTCAATAATTCCATTTTTTCCCCATAATAACATAATTGTATTAATAATATAGCAAATAATCTTTCGTCAATCTTGCTATCCCCTTTTATATTAAATGTTAGCAATACATAAATAAAACAAAGGAAAAAAGGCAACTCATTATTTCATTCCTTTTCTTCACATAATGTCTGAGGTTGTACTTATTTTAATTCGTTGAAAAGTAGCTTCTAGTATTCAATGAGTTCAAGCTAATATCAATAAAAAATAGATCAAACGGGAAATTAGGTATTTTAATTGAAAAAATCCAATTCTTTAAGTAAAATACAGTATTAATTTCATTTTCCTTGCTTTTATATAACTAAGAGCAAGCTGCAGTAGTACAAATTGTCTTGACAAATTGTCCCTAATAAAAGTTTGTACTTATAAAGTGTGGCGAGATAGCTCAGACGGTAGAGCAGAGGCCTGAAAAGCCTTGTGTCCCCAGTTCGATTCTGGGTCTCGCCACCATTTATATTTTTCGCTTTAAAAAGTTTATAGCTATAATGAAAACATACACCTTGTCCGATTTTAGAATTCCTGCTGGTAAAGACATTATCTTGGAAAATGAAATTGCCCGAGAATTGCACATACCTGTTTCCTCTTTTAAAGTACAAAAGATTGTTCGTAAAGCACTGGATACAAGAAAGAAAGATTATCCTGTTTGGGTGCTTACTTTACAATTAGAATTTTATTCCTCTCCTCCAGTTCATCCAGCTTTATCTGAGATTCAACCGTTAAAAATAGAAGCTTACACTCCAATTTTAGTTCATAATCCTCATCCTTATATTATCGGAATGGGTCCAGCTGGTCTTTTTTGTGCTTTAGCAATGGTAGAAAATGGTTTTAAACCCTGGCTTTTTGACAAAGGTGATTCCCTTGAAGAAAGGTTAATAAAAGTGCAAGATTTCTGGCAGAAAGGCATATTAGATGAAAATTCTAATGTCCAATTTGGTGAAGGTGGAGCAGGAACTTTTTCAGATGGAAAGCTGACCAGTAGACGAAATGATGCTTTAACTCAGAGAATTTATTCAGAACTAATAAAATTTGGAACTCCCGAAGAAATAGCCTATGAAGCTCTTCCCCATTTAGGGACAGATGGAATTCAGAAGATAGTAAAAAGAATTCGTGAATATCTTATCACTAAAGGCTGTAAATTCCATTACCGAACTCCATTAACAGATATAAAATTAAGTGAAGGCAAAGTTTCACAAGTGGCTTTCGGAAACCAATGGCAAGAACCAGAAATAATCATTTTAGCCCTGGGTAATGCTGCAAGAAATACCTGGAAAATGCTTTATGAAAGAGAAATCGCTCTGGCTGCTAAACCTTTCGCTATTGGCTTCCGGATTGAACAGAAACAATCTGATATCAATCGCTGGATTTACGGAAACGAAAGCTGGAGCGAAATTTTGGGTCCCGCTAGCTACCGTCTCGCTTGTAAAACCGGTTTTACTTTCTGTATGTGTCCTGGAGGAAATGTTATCCTTGCTTCCAGTGAAAATAATACTGTAGTAACTAATGGTATGAGCTTTTCCGCCCGAAAAGGAATTTATGGTAATAGTGCTATTGTTACAGCAGTTAGTGCAAAAGATTATGGAACTGGAATCTGGGATGGGATGAATCTTCAAATTGATATGGAAACTAAAGCTTTTCATAAGGGATATCTCGCACCAGCTCAAAAGGCTGATGACTTTCTTCAAAACAAGGAAAGTTTTGTTCCCTTGTATTCCACTTGCCTTCCTGGTATATATCCTTTTAATTTAAATAGATTTTTCCCCTCCTCAATAACTTCTCGTTTATCTTCAACTCTTAAATATTGTAATCATATCTTCCCTGGATTTTACACTGATGCTATTCTGGTTGCTCCAGAAACTCGCACTTCTTCTCCAATCAAAATATTGCGGAAAGAGGATTATTTATCTAGCCTTTCTGCTTCTAATCTTTATCCTATAGGAGAAGGAAGCGGATATTCTGGAGGTATCATTAGCAGTGCAGCTGATGGATGGAGATTAGGAGAAAGATTTAGAATTTACTAAATATTCTTTAGTAGATTTATTGACCTCTTCAATACTATAATCCTTAAAATATTTTTATTACCGCTGAATACAAAAAGGTGGGATATTAATCCCACCTTTCGTCATGATGTCAATTAAATGGATTATCTCTTTTTTCCAGCCTTGACAGCATCTTTTAACTGCTTCCCAGGTTTGAATACCGGTACTTTACGAGCTGGAATCTTCAAAGGCTTTTTAGTCTTGGGATTGATTCCATTGCGAGCCTTACGGTGTGCAACATTAAATGAACCAAATCCGACTAATGACACTTTCTCTTCTTTCTGAAGAGATTCCGTGACGCCATCTAACATAGCTTTGAGTGCAAGTGCAGCAGCTTTTTGGGTAATACCAGCAGCTTCTGCCATCTTCTTAATTAACTCATCTCTGCTCATTTTACCTCCTTATGGATTGTATTCAAGCGTTAGAGATTATACAAAGTATATTAGATTCACGCCCTATGTAATTTGTCAACAAAAAAATAATGATTTTTACGCAATATAGTCATTTATTAGGTATCATAATATCTACTATCTTCCTTAACTTATTGTATAACATTAAGATATAAACTTTGGATTAAAATAAAATTTTCCTTCTTTTTTTCTCTCTTTTCCCCTATATAATGAGATATATTTATAAGGAGAAGCTGGAAATAAATTAAGAAATCCCATAATATTTTAAAATCATAAGTAATATAATCATAGAGAAGAGTTTTATAATTATAGGCTATTTTTCTTGACAGCTAAAACTAATAATGATAGTCAACGGATAAGGATTATAAACCAGCAGAGTTTTGATTCAAACGGTAATATAAATAAAAGAAGACAAAATTATTTATTAGAATACATTCATCGTTGGAATAATACATAAAATCGTTCAATATATAATTATAAATTACTCCTTTCTCTCCACTAAAACTACTCACTTTAAAACAAATGAGTTTTCTATTCAACGCTTGACACAATAAGCCCTTACTTTTTATGGGAGTTAAAGAAGAATGATTATGGCAAATAAATATCAAAGAGCTATCGTTTTATTAAGTGGTGGAATGGATAGTTTAGTTACTGCGGCTATAGCTAACCAGGAAGTTAAAAAGCTCTATTTTCTACATTTCAATTATGGTCAATTAACAGAACGGCGAGAGCAGAAAAGCTTTGAAGCTATCTGTCAGTACTATCAAGCGGAAGAAAGCAAAATAATACATTGGAACTGGTTTAAAGAAATTGGTGGCTCAGCTTTAACCGATTCTTCTCTATCAGTTCCTCAACAGGAACCTTCCAGAGACATTCCTATCACCTATGTTCCATTCCGAAATGCTAATTTACTTTGTGCTGCTGTTTCCTGGGCAGAGGTTATAGGAGCTGAAGCTATTTATATCGGAGCTGTAGAAGCAGATAGTAGTGGCTATCCTGATTGTCGGGAGGTATTTTTTAAATCTTTTCAAAAGGTGATAGAAACAGGTACTAAAAATGAATTTCCTATCTGGATTAACACTCCCGTGCTGCATTTATCTAAAAAACAGATAGTGCAAAAAGGGATGGAATTAGGTGCACCTTTCGAACTTTCCTGGAGCTGTTATGTAGACAATGAGGAAGCCTGTGGTGAATGTGAAAGTTGTAGATTGCGTATAAAAGCTTTTAATGATGCGGGTTTTAAGGACCCTATAGTTTATAAAATGAAGAAGAAATAAAAATGAATGATTTTATGAAAAAGAACATCCTGATTATTTTGACCGGTGGGACAATTTCTATGAAAGAGAAAGGGTCTTTAGGAGTAGTGCCCAGTTCTGAATTAGCAGATTTCCTGCGAGAATTTCCTCAACTAAACAATGTAGCAAATATTGATGTGCTGGACTATATGAATGTTCCCAGTCCTTATATTACTCCAGAGATAATGCTGGAACTAGCAAAACTTATAGATTGGAAAGTCATTGATTACGATGGAGTGGTGATAACTCACGGGACTGATACTCTTGAGGAAACAGCATTTCTTTGTGATTTAGTTTTGACTACCAGAAAACCGGTTATATTCACTGCAGCAATGCGAAGTGGTAGTGATATTGGCTTGGATGGACCCAGGAATCTTGTAGGAGCAGTTAGAGTTGCCTGTCATCCGGAATCTGCGGATAAAGGTGTGCTAGTGGTAATGAATGATGAGATTCATACTGCTCGGGATGTTACTAAATTTGATACTGGCAAAGTAGACGCTTTTCGTTCTGGAGATTATGGTCCTCTGGGTAATGTTGATCCAGATGCTATTGTCTATCATAGAATTTCCCTTTATAGAGAGAATGTCTGGACAGATAAACTTGAGCCAAGAGTGGATTTAATCAAAGCTGTAGCTGGAATGGATGGTAGATATATTCAGACTTCCATAGCTACCGGAGCAAAAGCTATAGTGATTGAAGCTTTTGGACGAGGTAATCTTCCTTCAAGCATCGTTCCCGATATCAAAGCTGCTCTGGAGAAAAATATTCTCGTGGTTATCTGTTCTCGCACTTATACGGGAAGAGTGCTTACTGAATATGGATATGAAGGTGGTGGTAAGCATTTGTCTGATATTGGATGCTTGTTAGCTGGAGATTTAAAAGGTATTAAAGTTCGTCTTAAACTTATGGCTCTTTTTGGGAAATATGGTGATCCAGAGTTGGTAAAGAAATATTTTATCCAGAGCAGAAACTGATAAATGATATGCCGGAAACCAACAAAAAAATAGCTTTTTTAGGTCCTGCACCTCCCTTTCGGGGAGGCATTTCTCAGTTCGCTTTCCGTCTTGCTCAAGAATTCCAAAGAAGTGGAAATGAAGTTCGAATGTTCACTTTTGAAAAGCAATATCCAGAGTTGTTATTTCCCGGAAAAAGCCAAACTACAGAATTTAGTCAATCTAATGAAATTGATATAGAAAGAATTTACACCCCTTATAATCCTGCTACCTGGCACAAAGCGGTAAAAAGAATTGAAGCTTTTGCACCTGATTTAACCGTTATTTCTTATTTTCTTCCCTGGTTTGCTCCTTCCTATACCTGGATTTGCCAGCGTCTCAGATCCACCCGAAGATTATGTTTAGCTCACAATATATCTTTTCATGAAAAATGGTTTGGCTCAAATCTTTTTTCCCATCAGCTGTTTAAGCATAGCGATAAGATTGTGGTTCTTTCCGAAGCCTGTCTTCAAGACCTGAAGAATACAATGCCCAAAGATATCGCAGATAAGGGTATTCTGGGTTTTCATCCTATCTATGATTGCTATGGAAAAGCAATAAACAATTATGAAATAGATACAATGCAGGCACCTACCGCTCTTTTTTTCGGACTCATCAAACCCTATAAAGGTCTGGATATACTTATTAAAGCATTGAAACAAGCTAGAATAAAAATTCCAGAACTTAAACTTATCATAGCTGGAGAGGTATACGGAAAGGAAGATAAATATCTATCCTTAATTAAGCAATTGCATATGGAGCATGCAGTAGAGACACATTTTCGTTATATACAAGAAGATGAAATTAGAAATTTTTTTCTGCGTTCTCAGGTTTGCGTGCTTCCCTATAAAAGTGCTACACAAAGTGGAGTTATTGCTACCTCCTATGAATTTAATATACCTGTAATTGCTTCGCAAGTAGGAGGATTAAGTGAGTATGTAAAAGATAACGAGACTGGTATCTTAGTGCCACCTAATAATCCAGAAGCTTTAGCAGCTGCGTTAATTCGTTATTTTGATGAAGGATTGTTTAATATTATGCGTCAAAACATACCTTCCTTTAGACAGCAGTTTTCCTGGCAAAAGTTAGCGGAAATAATTCTTCAAGCCTAATGCGTTTACTTTTAATAAGTTATTATTTTCCTCCTTGCGGAGGTGCTACTGTACAAAGATGGCTGAAATGGCTTCCTATACTAGTTGAAAAAGGATTTGAAGTGACGGTTCTTACTACTAAAGATGGGGATTACCCCGTCCTAGATGAAAGTCTATTATCCGAAATCCCACCAAATATTACTATCATTAGAACTAAAACCTTTCAATGGAAGAAAATCTGGAATCTCTTTTTCGGTAATAAAAAACCGATGCCCTATGGAAACATAAGTAAAAACAAGGAACAAAACTTAATAAATAGAATCCTTATCTGGGTAAGACTAAATCTAATTATCCCTGATATCCGCAAATTCTGGAATCCTTATGCTCTGAAAAAAGCTATTGAGTATCTTCGTACAACTCCTGTGGATTTCGTGATAACTACCGGACCACCTCATTCTACTCATCTCATAGGATTAAAACTAAAAAATAAATTTAATATTAAGTGGATTGCCGATTGGCGCGATCCCTGGACCTCTATTTATTACTTGCAACTAAATCCTCCTTCTCGTATCAGTTTATACTGGCACAAAAAATTGGAAACCAAAGTAGCTCAAAATGCAGATTGGAATATAGTGGTTTCCCAACATCTGGCTTCTCAATTACCTACTGATAAAGTATCGGTTATTTATAGTGGCTACGATGATAAAAGAATTCCAGCGCCCATTTCTCCCCAAACAAAGACAGAAAACAAACCTTTCAAGCTGAAATTTATAGGAAACATTACTGAAGGGCAGAGAGTGGATGTCCTAATTCAAATAATTGCCAAAGCTTTTCCGGATGAAGATATTGAACTAAGCTTCATTGGAACTAATCTTTCCGAAGAATATAAGTCTTTACTGCAGAATCTATTGCCAGAAAGATATGTATGCAAAAATTTTCTGCCTCATAAGGAAGCACTCAAAGAAATGCAGGATTGTCAGGTACTTCTTTTATTGATTAATTATTATCCCGGCGCAGAAGGAATGCTCACTACTAAGCTTTTTGAATACCTTGCCTCCTATAATAAAATTCTGTGCCTGGGACCTCATAATAGTGAAGCAGAAAAACTAATTAATCACTATGAAGCAGGAGAATGCTTTGATATAAAAGAATCAGATGCGGCTATAAAATACTTAAGAAATTTGTATAACTTATGGCATTCAGGGGAATCTTTAAAAAATGAGAAAGATGTATCAGAACTGAGTGCTCTAAATCAAGTATCAAAACTAATAGATTTACTGCACAGCCTTAAAGATTGAATTCTGGGAATTATTTCAATTTTTTCCCCGCTACATATTCTTAGAGAAAATTAATAGAGAAGGATAGTTCCCTTGCTCTGAAAGTTGGTAATCAAATAGGATACGGGGTTCTTTCAGATACATCACTCAACAGTGAAGGTCAATACTCTATCATTTCAAAACTTCTTTTTACGGATGATATAATACCTTACCTTATGGACACATCTCCATAAGTGCAGAATTGAAATGAGGCAAAACACACTTTAATCTTAAAAATGCATTGACAAAAAAGTGAGTCATTTATATATAGTATCAAAATATTAAGAGAATATGAGGTAGAAAATGCCCCAACACAAATCACCAATGAAAAGGATGAAAACTGATGCTAAACGGCAAGCGCGGAACAATTATGTCCGCCGTACCATCAAAACTTTAGAAAAGAAAATACGCACAGATATGACCGACGAAGAAAGGCAAGCTTTATTGAATGACATTTATTCCCAGCTGGACAAGGCTGCCAAGAAAGGTGTTATTCATAAACGTACTGCTTCTCGTCGCAAAGCTAGAGTAGCGGCCTTCGTAAATAAAACTCAAAAAGCTAAATCTGAATAGCTTCAGCGCAAGGTCATTCTAATTCATTTTATATATGTATGTCCGGCTGGGTTTGTTGAATTAATTATTTTATAGGGTTGTGTGTGTATTAAATGAAAAAGAAACGCAATTTCTTTGTTCAAGTTCTGCGTTTCATAGTTTATGCTCATCTCTTTTTTTGGACTATTATTGCTACTCTTTGCCTCTTTTACAATTTTATCAATCCTCCCATAACACCTTTAATGATACAGCGTAAATTGGTTAGAGGTTATGAATGTCATCCACGAAAATATATTCCCTTAGAAGAAATCCCAAAATCAATTGTAAGGATGACTATTGTCGTAGAAGATGCCAATTATTATCATCATTTTGGGTTTGATTGGGAAATGATAAAAAAAGCCTGGGAGAAAAATAAAAAATCAGGAAAGATACGCTATGGAGCCAGTACTATAAGCAATCAAGTGGCAAGGACAATATTTCTAACTACAAATAGAAACTTTCTGAGAAAATACCTGGAAGCACAGGTTACTTTGATTATGGAATTAATTATGACTAAAGATAGAATGCTGGAACTATATTTTAATTATGTAGAATGGGGCAAAGGAATTTATGGTATAGAAACTGCCAGCTACTATTATTATGGAACTAGTTGTCGTAATCTGAGTAAAACTCAAGCTATGAAACTGGTCAGTATTCTTTCAAATCCCCTAGATTACACACCTCAAACTTATTATCGTTCTCGTTCTGCTAGAGCACGATATGCTATGCTGCAAAGATATTTTTGAGAGAGACTAATGGAAGAGAAATTTCTCTATCATATCTGGGATGCAGGACATCTGCTTACACCCTTAAAAACCGCCAGCGGAAAAACTCTCCAGGTTAAATATCAGGGACAATATAATACTGCCCGAGGTCCTGATTTTCATAATGTAATTATTGAGCTAAATGGAGAAATTCTGCGAGGTGATGTTGAAATCCATCTGCATAGCTATGATTGGATAGCTCATAATCACAATGAAGATCCGCATTATAATCAGGTTATCTTGCATATAGTTATGGATGCAGGACAACAACAATATACTATACGAGAGGATGGAGAAACCATAGAAATCCTGGAACTGAAAAATCAGCTCAGTGAAGAAATACAAAAACTGCTGGAACAACAGAATACCGCATCGTTAAATGATAATATTACTTATTGTGATTTGCTTTCGGCTATTGATAATGATGCTTTAATTAGTATTCTCACCAGCTGGGGTATACAGCGATTCAAAAACAAAGTCAGAAGATTTGATGCTGCTTTAATGCTGAGCGATTTTGACCAGGTTCTTTATGAAGGAATAATGGAAGCTCTGGGTTATGAGAAAAATAAACATAATCTGCTTATCCTGGCACAGACTATCCCGCTTAAAAATATTAGAGAATGGCAATCCGAGGGAATGACTGCACTGGAGCTTGCTTCCATTTATTGTTGTTCCAGTAAACTTCTTTATCTTTGTAAAAATCATCTGAGACCTGAGCTATATCAACTACTCTTAGATACTTACGAAAAACAACGATTCTATGCCCGAACCTGGGATATTGATTGGCAACTTTTCCGCATTCGTCCTAATAGTCATCCTATCTACCGACTTCTAACTATGGCTAATCTATCACATAAAACTAAGGATAAAGGCTTATTGAATTATTTTCTGGAAAGAGTAGATATAGAAACAAACGACGGTAAAAGAGCTTTTAGTGAATTTTCCCGTATTTTTGTTGAATCCATTCTTCCTGGAGCAGAATCTCTTCCTAAACCTGGCAAAAGCTTAGTCAGTAATATCTACATCAATATTTTTCTCCCTATCAGTTATATGTTTTTTGAAAAGCACTCCGAGATAGATAACTGCCGAAAGATACTGAATTACTATAAAGAATTCCCTGCTCTTGAAGAAAATCATATTCTTCGCTATATGAGCAGGTATATAAGTGAAGCACATTATCAGTTAATAAATCGTAAAACTATCCTTCAACAAGGGTTACTGGAATTATTTCATCGCTTTTGTAACTATCATCTCTGTTCGGAATGCCTTGCCAATAAAAGTTAAGTCAGAATGGAGAAGAATATAAAGTATTGATTAGAAATTTTGTGTTTTTAAGAATAATATAGAAAAGGAAGTAAAATATGAAAACCAGATTTATCATTATTCTGTTGCTAATCTTAGCATTAGGAACATTCTCTTGCACTAAAAAACAAAGTAATCTGCCCGATGAATCTCTAAAAGTAAGTGAATTCAGGACTATCCCCTCTTTCAAAGCAATGTTTCTTGCCTTAGATAAGATCGAAGAAACTGAACTTTCTAACCTACCTTTAACTAAAATCATTCCTGCTCAAAATGACACTCTTTATCTCGCTTTTGCCTGGGGAGTTCTTACTTCTGATGCTCAACTTGCCATTGCCAGTAAAAATCAAAATCAATTGACCTCCATAACTGATCAATTTATCGCAATCGCTCCACAGCTTGGTCTCACACAATATGGTTATCAATTAAGAGATGCGGTAAAACCTGAGATCAAGAATAGGGATTGGTTATTGCTGAGAGAGGTTTTTTATGCTATGCAAACAAGCGTGGATACTTTGATGTTATCTAATGGTAGAGAAAAAGAACTTACCTTCATCTCTCTTGGTAGCTGGACTGAAACTACTAATCAGATAGCCAGACTTATTGCTTCAGATTATAGCACGGAAAAATCCAGAACTTTAATGACTAATGCCTGGCAAGATCTTGCTTTTAACCTCAACCTCATCCTGAATAAAGATAAAATTACATCTCCCCTGCTTTCTCAAACTATTGAATTAGTCCATAAAATACAGAATACACTTTCTTCTGGAACAGCTGAAGCTTTAACTTTGGAACAGGTTGAGACTATAGTTGAATACACGAAAACTCTTAAGGAGTTATACTTGGAATCTTAAGCTTTTATTGAGGTGAATATGAAAAACTTACACCTTATCCTGTTATTCTTACTCATAGGTATCTTTGCTTTTGCTACTTCTGAAGGAACTGAGACTTATACTGCTGAAGATGCACCCTGGGACGATGGAACGGCTGTGCTTCACAGATGGAATTTAAGTGCTAAATGGGAGTTCTTAAGTTTGCAAAAAGCAGATTCTCTAGGTGTTTATCAGGAAATCTTTAATGAATTTTCCCCCTCTGGACAATTTAAAGAAACTGGTTTAAATCCTGATACCAAATACCAGTACCGACTAGTGGCATACAATGAAGAACGATCGGACAGTACCTCTCTTTTTTCCGAAACTACCACTCAACAGCAATGGTTTGCAATGAATAAACTCCCACTTCTAATTCTCTTGGTTATTGTTTGTAGTTCAGTTCTCTACTATATTTTATCGGCTCGCAAAGGAAAAGAACTCTTTATCCGGAGGATTAGTGGTCTGGATAGCATTGATGAAGCCATTGGAAGAGCCACAGAAAAAGGAAAGCCTATACTCTTTGTGCCTGGTATCAGTGATTTAGGCGATATTCAAACTATAGCTGCATTGAACATATTGAATCAAGTAGCAATGAAATCAGCTGAATATGGCACTGAAATCCTTGTCCCTTGTCGTTTTTCTATGGTTATGTCAGCTGCGCGAGAAACGGTTAAAGATGGCTATCTTAAAGCTGGAAAACCTGATGCTTATAAAGAGGATAACATTTTTTATGTTACAGATGACCAGTTCGGATTTGTTGCTGGAGTGGATGGAATAATGCTTCGCGAATTGCCAGCAGCCAATTTCTTTCTTGGTGCTTTCTGGGCTGAATCTCTCATTCTTGCAGAAACTGGATTTACTACTGGAGCTATTCAAACAGCAGGAACCGGTCAACCTCATCAATTACCTTTCTTTGTAGTCTCCTGCGATTATACCTTGATCGGAGAAGAACTCTATGCTGCTTCAGCTTATCTTTCTCGTGACCCTCAACAATTAGGAAGTCTCAAAGGGCAGGATTTTGGTAAACTTCTTACTATTATCCTCATCTTAGCAGGAATTATTGCTGAAATTGCTGGCTTGGGCTGGTTTAAAAATTTCTTTGAAGGAGTGTTCTAAAGATGAAAAGCAAAATCCCTCAATTTCTCGCTTTTATCTCTGGTGTAGTTATTCTTGTAGCTGCTTTTATTCCTCATACTCCCTTTGGAATGTTTGAAGAAACTCTTACTAATTGGTTTATGATTATCTCCAGTTTTGCCATTCTTTTGGGACAGAGTAGCCTGATTCAATCTAATCTGGCTAAAATCTCTCAAAAGGCTCCCGACTGGAAATATCATATTGCTACTCTGGTTAGCTTTGGTGCGATGTTGATTTTTGGTTTGCTCTGGGGAATGGAAAACACTCCTGGAATCCTAGGACAGGGTGAAAAGATAGCTGAAAATCTCGGTGCGAAACCCTTTGATTATCTATTTGAATATGCCTTTATGCCTTTATCTTCAACTATGTTCTCCCTTTTGGCTTTCTATATTGCCTCTGCTGCTTATCGTGCTTTCATATTTAAAACTTTTGAATCTAATTTGCTATTAATCACAGCAGTGATTGTTATGCTGGGAAGAACTAGTTTTGCTACTGTACTCACCAGTTGGATTCCTGATTCTTTGCATTTCCTACGCTTACCTGAACTGACCGATTTTATTATGCAATATCCCAATACTGCAGCTCAAAGAGCTATTCTTATCAGTGCTGCTTTAGGAGTGGTTGGGGCTTCTTTAAGGATAATCCTGGGAATTGAGAGGTCCTATCTGGGAGGAGATAAATGAGTAATGATATCAATCTGACAAAAACTCTGAGAGAACGAAGAATTATCTTTCTCTTGCTGGTCTTAGCTGTCGCTATTCCTATAATATTTCCTCTTGGATTAAAGACCCATAGCACACCGCTAACGGAGAAAGCTTTTGAACTAATAGAATCAACTCCAGCTGGTTCTCCTGTTATTATCTCCTTTGATTATGATCCTTCAACCGTTACCGAACTTCAGCCTATGGCTATTGCTATTATTGAACATGCCTGGAGAAAGAATCATAAGATTATTGCTATGGCTATGTGGCCTCAAGGTTCTCAAATGGCAGATATGGCTTTTGCAGAAGTCCAGAAAAAGTTCGGTGAAGAAAAAGTCTATGGAGTAGATTATGTCAACTTGGGTTATAAACCAGGTGGAATGGTCATTATTCAGGCTATGGGACGAAATTTGAAGACGGTATTCCCTAAAGATACAGCTATGATTGACTACGATGATATACCCATATTAAAAAATATCAAAACGATAAAAGAAATCAAATATGTAGTCTCATTATCTGCTGGAGATCCTGGTTTGCGAGATTGGATAATGACAGCTAATGGTAAATTTGGTATTCCGGTTGCAGGTGGCACTACTGCTGTTAGTGCACCTGGATTCTTACCTTATGTGAATGACCAGAATCAGCTTTCTGGTTTATTAGGCGGTTTGAAAGCGGCCGCAGAATATGAATTACTTCTGGGTTATGAAGGAACTGCCAGCAGAGGGATGAATCCTCAATCCGTAGCACATATATTTATTCTTATGTTAATTGTGGCAGGTAATATTCGCGTTTGGCGAAACAGAAAAAAAGAAAAAATGGCTAAAGAGGTGAAAAATGGCTGAACTTATGAAAACCATTGGTATTTGGCTTAGTGCCTATTTCACACTCAGCATCTTCAGTTTTCTTTACAAAGATAATCCATTCTATAAGTTAGCCGAACAGATTTTTGTTGGACTTTCTGCTGCTTATTGGCTGGTTTATACCATATACAATATATTAATTCCGAATTTATTCAATAAACTATTTACCGATTTTGCTAATAACTGGATTCTGCTTATTCCTATGGTTCTTGGAATTATGATGCTGATGAGAATGTTCCCCAAACTAGAATGGGTAAGTCGTTATCCTATGGCAATTATGATAGGAACCACTGCCGCTATAGCTATGCTTCTGTCTTTCCAATCAGATTTTCTCAGTCAGATAGCAGCTACGATAGTCAATCCTTTCAAATTCTCTTCGCCAGTTGATATTGTGGGCACTATTCTTATTATTATAGGTACTATTTGTGGAATTTATTTCTTCTATTTCAGTAAAAAGCCAGAAGGATTCTATAAAATTCCTTCCAAAGTAGGTATCTGGTTTCTAATGGTAAGTTTTGGTGCATCTTTTGGTTACACGGTTATGGCTCGTATCTCACTTCTAATTGGTAGACTGGATTTTCTCTTACGAGATTGGTTGCATATAATTAAGTGATGAATTACAAGCTGGATATTTGTTTTTTAGAAGCTAAGATTTAGTTTAAAAGTTATCAGGTATATGATTATGGATTTAAAGGAAATTGTCTCGCTCTCACCTGAAATAAAGGAATTGATTAACAAAATTAGAAATATTTCATATGAGATAAATAGACATAACTGGGCAGAAGCCAATGCAGGAAATCTTTCTCTTAATATCAGCCAGGAAATGAATGCTTTGAAAGAAACAAACGCGGAATGGTATCTGGTTACACTCACTGGAAGTCGTTATCGGGAAATGGCACAAAATCCTATTTCTTCCTTAACTTTAATTGAAGTGCTAGCTAATCAGGAGAAATACTATCCTGCTGATTCTAAACCGACATCAGAATGGTCTTCTCATCGTATGCTTCAACAATATTTTCTGAAAGTAGGAAGAAAAGATAGGGTAATTATTCACTCACATCCTTCTAACATTATTTTACTAAGTCAGTTACCTTTTTTCTCTGATAAAAACCAGATTAATAAAATATTGATGGAAGCTCTAACTGAATTATCTATTTATCTTCCTGCAGGAGTCGGAACAGTTCTTTATGCTACTCCCGGTTCAGAAGAATTAGCTTTAAATACCTTAGAAGCCATTGGAGATAGCAAGGCTCTAATCTGGCAATATCATGGTTTGCTTTGCACCGGTGAAAATCTGGATGAAGCCTTTGATTATATGGAAATTGTAGAAAAAGCGGCAGAACTTGCACTTCGTAAGCTATTTTTAGCAAAGTTAAAACTTTAAACTTGTTATTTTTGTTATAAGCAAAAGTAGAATGAGGATTAGCAGAATTAAAGTAGTATATAATATAAAATAGATATAAGGAGTATGATATGAAGCGCCGATTTATAATTCTACTCTTAATTATTATTGCTCTATCTTGTTTGATAGCCAAAAATCCGGATCCAAAAGCGGTAGTGGGAAAAATAGATAATATCACCTACACTTATTCAGAATATGATAAAATACTTTCCAATTATTATGCCTATTATCAGAAAAAATGGGGACATCCACTTTCAGAGGAGGAAAAGGCAAAACTTAATAACCAATGCTGGGAAGAGCTTGTAGGTCGTTATATCTATGATAAAGCTATTAAAGCAGGTAAAATAACTATCACTCAGGCGGAACTATTAAGAGAAGCTAAGAAGAACCCTCCTGAAGCAGTAAAACAAATTCCTGAACTAAAAACCAATGGCAAGTTTGATAAGAAAAAATATGAAAATGCCCTCAATAATGTGCCTGATTTCAAAAAAGCTGTTTTAGAAGAAGTTAAAGCTTTGTATCAATATCAAAAATTACTGAATACTATTAGAAATGAAGTTACCGTGAGTGAGGATAGCGTTTATGCTGAATGGTTGCGTGAAAATGACCTGGTAGATGCTCAAATTATCTGTTTTGACGCGAAAAAATTGACCTCGGTAATTGCCTCAGAAGAAGAATGCCAGCAATATTATGAAGCTAATAAAGAGCAATATCGTAAAGATAACTGTCGTCGTTATCGTTATGTAAAGATTCCTAGAGCACCTTCAACCGCAGATTCTCTTTCCGTCAAAGAGGAAGTTATGAAGATGTACCAGGACTTGCTTGCTGGTGCAGATTTTGCTGAAATGGCAAAAGCTAAATCTCAGGATCCTGGTTCTGCTGAAAAAGGAGGAGATTTAGGCTGGTTCGGTAGAGGACAAATGATTCCTGTTTTTGAAGAAACCGCGTTCAAAACACCTCCGGGACTAATTGCCGAACCTATCCTATCCAATTATGGCTGGCATATAATTCAAACTTTAGACCGTCGTCAAACCGTGAATGGAGAAGAGGTTTTAGCTAGGCATATCCTTGCTCGCATAGAGCCCAGTGAAACCACCTTACAACAAATGAAAATTACAGCTATCACCTTATATCAAAAAGCACAAGAGAAAGGGTTACAAAAAGCAGCTCAAGAAATGGGACTTGTAGTAGAAGAAAGTGGAGCATTCCAGGAAAAAGATTCTTTTATAAAAGGAATAGGAAGAGATGCCAATTTAGTGAGTTTTGCCTTCCAAAATCCGATCGGTTCTCTAGCTAATATCTATTATTCTCCGAATGGAGATGCCTATATTTGCGAAATAGCAGATAGCATTGCCGTATTTTACACTCCCTTTGAAGATGAAAAAATCCGCATTATGAATACAGTTAATCGGGATAAAAGACACTCCTTTATGAATGATTATGCCCATAATTTTATGCAGAATTATACTCCAGACCAGTATCTAGCTCAAGCTGAAAGGGATAGTCTTATAGTAATAGAGATTACTAATCACAAAAAAGGAGATCCCATTAGTTCTCTGGGAAAAATTCCCGCTTTAGATGATGCCTTATTTAAAACTCCCGTAGAAAGCTTTACACCTCTAATAAATGACCAATCACGCTGGTTTCTAGCTAAAATAACCAAACATCAAGTTCCGGATCCGACTGAATGGGAAAAGAATAAAGCTGCTCTAATGAAAGCTGCTAAAGAAAAAGCAGGTCAGGACCATCTGAATCAATGGTATCTGGAAGAACGCCGTAAAGTCAATATTATAGATAATAGACGAGATTTTTATGATCTGAGTTCAACCGACAAAATTATTCAGCTTTAATATCTAAAACACCCTCTTTATATAACTGCTGGGGAATTATCTTAATTAATTCTCCAGCTTTTTCTTTGGTAGAAGTATAGGCACGAATATAATGGTCTGATAAGAAAGTACCAATACCATTTTCACTGCTCTCAAGAATACCCTGAAGAATTATTTTTTCTTGGATAAGCTTTTGTTTATAAATCTCTTTTTTCTGTTTTCCCAATTGTAATAATTGGTGCACACGCAGGTTTTTCTCTTGCCTGAGAATCTGCTCAGAAAAATTAAATGCCACTGTTCCAGGTCTGCGAGAAAAAGGAAAGATATGCAGGTAGGCAACGGGAAGTTTATCTATAAAATCAAAAGTGATTTGAAAATCGGAACTAGTTTCACCTGGGAAACCGGTAATAACATCAAGTCCAATTGCGGCATCGGGAAAATAATTCAGGATATTATCTATCAAAGTTTGAAATTCACCTGTACCATATGGTCTACCCATATTTTTTAAAGTGCGGTCACATCCTGATTGGAGAGGGATATGAAAGTGAGGACATAGTTTTGTGCATTGTCTCAACCTTTTTATAAGTTCCAGAGAAAAAAGATGCGGCTCAATAGAACTTAACCTTATCAGCTCTAAACCTTCAAGTTCCTCTAAAGCTTGCACAATATCAGCCAGATTTTTACCCTCATCTTCATACAAACCAAGATTGATTCCACTCAGTACTATCTCTTTATATCCATTTTCTATAAATAATTTTGCTTGAGTAAGAACTTCAGAAAATTTAGCTGAACGAGCAGGACCACGAGCATAAGGAACTGCACAGTAATAACAGCGAAAATCACATCCATCCTGTATTTTTTGAAAAGCACGAGTATGCTCTATCATCTTTAGAACTGGTTTAAAATTAAATTCTGCTGCTTGCATTATATCCTGAAAATGATAATCTTCTTTATTTAAAAGTTCTGCCAGGTCCAGCTTGTTTTGATTATCCACAATAAGGTCTATATTTCCTAGTTTGCTTATCTCATCAAAATTTCTTTGGGCATAGCAACCAGTGACAATGACTTTCACTGTGGGATTTTGACTTTTCTGCTTTAGTGCTTTACGAATAAGATTGCGACTCTTATAATCTGTCCTATTGGTAACGGTGCAGGTATTGATGATATAGATATCCGCTTCGCTAGCAAAGGGAACAAGAGTATAATTCTCAGGATTAAACTGGCTTAATATTATAGCAGATTCGGCTAGATTAGTCTTGCAACCAAGAGTAGCAATAGCTATCCGAATCAAGATTGATGCTCACTTAAAAATTTATATATAGTTGGAGCATAGATTTGATGCTCCAGCTCCAGAACTTTTGCTGCTATATCTTCTGCATTTTTACAATCGGAAATATCTACCTTAAGCTGTGCTAAAATAGGTCCATTATCGTATTCGGAATCAACAAGATGAACAGTTACTCCAGATACCTTATCACCAGAATCAAATACAGCATTATGCACTCTCATTCCATACATACCTTTTCCACCATATTTGGGCAGGAGAGCAGGATGAATATTCAAAACTGGAATCTTTACTTCTTCCAAAAAGGAAGAGGATAGCAAATTCATAAAACCTGCCAGTGCGATAAGGTCAATCTTCTCTTTTTGGCATAGTTTTAACAAGCGAATCTCAAAATCTTTATCTTTCTTAGGAGACAAGATATAGCAAGGAATACTTAGTTTAGCGCATAATTGCACAACTGGTGCATCTTTATTGGAAGCGGTGGCAAAGGCAATTTTTAGAGGAAGAGAATGACTTTTAAAATAGTCATTGAGAGCTTGAAGATTAGAACCTCTTCCTGCACCACTAGTTAGAACTGCTATTCGCCAGGTTTTAGATGGAGTTCTTTCCATTGCTCTTCTGATACTTCAGAGGGTGCTCCACACATCAAATCAGTGGCTTTTAAGGTCTTAGGAAAGGCAATAACATCACGAATGGATTCTGCCTTGGTCATTATCATCACTAAACGGTCTAGTCCAGGTGCTATTCCTCCATGAGGTGGAGTTCCATATTTCAAAGCTTCTAAGAAAAATCCAAATCTTTCATTGAGCTCTTTTTCGCTAAGACCTAGAATATCAAAAATCTTTTTCTGCAGGTCATAACGATGACAACGGATACTTCCCGAGGAAAGCTCAACTCCATTACACACTAAATCATAGAGCTGACCTATGATTTGACCATATTTATCAGGTTGATTTAGCCAGGGAATATGTTCTTCTTTAGGTAAGGTAAACATATGATGAGCAGGTTCCCATTTCTTTTCTTCCGCATTGTATTGAAAAAGAGGATAATCTGTAATCCAGACAAAAGAAAAAATATTATCGGGAATAAGATTTTGCCATTTTGCGATGGTATTCCTGAGGTCGGCAAGAACCTTACAAGTCATCTCATAACTATCTGCTACGATGGCGATTAAATCTCCCGCTTTAGCTTGGGCTAGGGATATTATCGCCGAGCTTTCTTCTGCAGTTAAAAATTTACTTATACCAGATTCCAGACCTTTTTCTGTAACTTTTGCAAAAGCTATTCCTTGTCCACCTTGGTGTCTTGCCAGCCTAATTAGTTCATCCTGTTTAGTACGACTGTAGCTAGCACCTTGGGGAATGCATAGAGCTTTAATCACAGCTCCTTGTTGAATAGCAGAACGAAACAGGTTAAATTGAGTGTCTTGCAGGGCAGAAGTAAGATCACATAATTCCAATCCAAAACGCAAATCCGGTTTATCACAGCCAAAACGGTCCATTGTATCTTTATAGCTCAAACGCAGAAAAGGAATAGGAAGCTCTATATTTAGAACCTCAGAAAATAGATTCTGCATCAACCTTTCCACTAAATCAAAGATTTGTTCCTGAGTAGCAAAACTCATCTCTAAATCCAGTTGAGTAAATTCTGGCTGTCTATCGGCTCTCAAATCCTCATCGCGAAAACATCTAGCAATCTGAAAATAGCGGTCAAATCCAGCAATCATCAAAAGCTGTTTAAACATCTGAGGAGATTGAGGTAAAGCATAAAATTTTCCGGGATAAATTCTGCTGGGGACCAGATAATCTCTTGCGCCTTCAGGTGTGCTTTTCATCAAAATAGGAGTTTCTATCTCATAAAAACCTTCCCGAGAAAGAAAGTTCCGCATAGACTGCATAATCTGATGTCGTATCAGGATATTGTTTTGTAGAGAAGGTCTGCGTAGATCCAGATAGCGATATTTTAATCTAAGGTCTTCTTCTGCTAGGGCAGCTTCATTCAATTGGATGGGTAAAGGTTCACAATCGTTTAGTAGATAAATCTCATCTGCTATTACCTCTATTTTTCCAGTTGGAATAGAACTATTCACATTTTCGGGAGAACGAGCTACAACTTTACCTTTTGCTACTACTACATATTCAAGTCGTAATCTTTCTGCTTTAATAAAAGCTTCCTTCTGTTCCGGATGGATCACGACCTGAATTATACCTTTAACATCTCTTAAATCAATAAAAATTAAACCACCCAGATCTCTTCTGCTATTAACCCATCCCATTAAGGTCACATCTTTATCTATATCTTCTGATCTCAAATCACCACAATAATGTGTTCTTTTTAAATTTCCCAGATTGTCTATCATTATAAAATCACCTTCAAAAGTTATTTAAATACATATTCTTGACCGAATTTTATGCCTCTTTCCAGCTTAACCTGGTGAAGCATTATCCAACCTGCCACGAAGAACACTATCAAAGAGATAATGGCATAGCGCTGATTACCTGAAATACGAGTTATTTCTCCATAAACAAAAGGACCGATTATAGAGGATATTCTTCCCATCAGCGTATAAAAACCAAAGAATTCTGCTTGCTTATCCAGTGGAGTTAGCAACGAAAGCATTGTCCTGCTATTGGCTTGACTGCTGCCAATGGCTAAACCAGCAAGAAGTCCAAGATAGTAATATTCCTGTGCAGAAGAGCATAAAAATGCCCAGATCACTACCACTACCCATATCATCAAAGAAATACTTAAAGAAACACGAACATTCAATTTATCTGCTACTAAGCCAAAAAGTACAGCTCCAATAAAAGAAGTCACCTGCGCAATTATAAAAAAGAGGATGAGACTCTGTTGCGTCATTCCAAATTGTGCACCGCCAAAAATAGCAGCATAAACAATAACAGTATAGATTCCTATATTATAGAGAAAATAACTGATTAAGAAATTGAGTAAATCAGGCATCTTTTTAATATGCTTCAAGGAAAACAAGACCCTATCTAATGCAACTTTAAAATAATTCTTTTTCGGTACTGGATATTGTTTTTCCTTGAGCGTTAAAAATGTTATAGTAGAAAAGATGAGAATATGCAAAGCTACCATAGGCCAAACAAATTCTATTCTTTTATCTATTAATGCCAGTGCTAAAACCAGAGTTACCAATCCTCCTATATAACCAAAACCCCAACCTAAACCTGAAATCCTACCAATATCCTTTTTCATACCAATTTCCGGTAAAAAAGCATCGTAAAAAACATTGGCACTGTTAAACGAAAAGTTAGCTATAATAAAAAGTATCATAGCTAAAATTATATTGCCTGCTCTTACAAAGTAAAGTAAGGCAGTAGAGAGAATAGTTAGGATGGTAAAGCCAAAGAGGAATTTCTTTTTAGAACGAGAATAATCTGCCATAGCACCGAGAAGAGGTGCAAAGATAGCAGCCAGCGTCATAGAGATGGTTATAGCTCTAGACCATAACCATTCTCCACCTGCTGGACTTCCAGAAGCAATGGTCTGAACAAAATATACACTGAAGACAACAGTGACGATGACGGTGGTAAATGCCGAATTGGCAAAATCATAAAACATCCAACCGATAGCTTCTTTTCTTAGTTTCATAGTTTAATTGCAGGTAAATTCAATCTGGTAAGTTCATTCCATTCACTGGCAATTTGTTCATTAGGACTGGCTATGAAAACCTGATAGTGAAAATCAAGGAATTCCTTGATACGATGAGTGTGCAGCTGGTCTAATTCCGCAAAAACATCATCAAAAAGCATTATAGGTTTGATATTAGTTAAATTATGTATCAGGGAAGCTTGAATCAGTTTTAGAATTATCACCGTTATTCTTTTTTGACCTTGAGAACCAAAACTCTTGAGATTGTTCTGATTGAGCAGAAATTCATAGTCATCCAGATGAGGTCCAATCAGGGTGCGTTGATAGTTTTTCTCTTTTTTCTCCAGTTCCTTTAATAAAGTTAAAAGCCCTTCTAGGCTAGCGGGATAATCCTCAATTCCGTTAATTTGATACTCTATAGCTATATCTTTAACTTGATCTGATATATAAGGATACTGCTCTCTTAGTGCTTGATTAATCAAATTCAGATATTTTCGCCTATATTGCAAAATAGGGAATAATAATTCACAAAAATGAAGGTCCCAGCTATGTTTTTCTGGCTTAGTAAAATCTTTTTTTAGCAGGTTATTGCGTTGCAATACGATATGTAAATAGTCCCTTAAAAGAACTATATATTCTGGATAAATTTGAGAAATAGCGAGGTCAAAATACTGTCTGCGAAAACGAGGACTACCATTTATTAGGTTCATATCTTCTGGTGCTGAATAGATGACTTTCACGCATTCATATATTCTACTGAGTTGACGAATCGGATTTCCATTGATTTTTAACAGCTTTTTCCCTTTTTGCCAGGATATCTGTATCTCTAAACTTAGCTCATTATCCGTTTTAAAACAACCTTTTAACGAAAAAAAATCATAGCCTTGCTGGCAGAGATATTCATCCCGATGAAAATTAATTGATTTTCCTATACCGCAATAGGCTATAGCTTCCAAAAGATTGGTCTTACCATAGCTATTGGGGGCAATTATCAGATTACCAACAGGATGCAAATCAAATCTGGCATTCTCATAATTGCGAAAATGCACCAGAAAGAGCTTTTCTAATATCAATAAATCAAGTCCGCAAAGGCATCAACAAAAAGGTTATTTTCTGGTTCTTGAGTGGAGGCTCATTAAATATCAGTATAGGATCTTTAGAATCACCTAACTTAATCAAGACCTGTTCTGTATCTATTGCATCCAGAATAGAAAGCATATATTTATTATTAAAAGAAATAGAGGTCACAGCTCCACTATATTCATATTTATCTATTATTTCTTTAGCTTCACCAGTTTCTTTATTGAAGGTACTGATTTCAAAACGGTCCTTATCTACATCAAATTTGACCCTTCCGCTATCTTCAGGTGCTATTAATGCTACCCTGCGAATAGATTGCATTAAAGATTCCTTTGGTAGAACAAGACGATGGGGAAGCTCCACTAAAAGAGCTTTTTCATACTCTGGATAGTTGTGGTCAATAATATTGGAAACAACGATATAATTATTATATCCGAAGATGATATTATTCCTTTCAAAAATGACCTTCATTTCCTTGATTGCAGGATCGTATATCTTCTGCAAGAAATTAAGAGCCTTAACGGGAATAATCTTCTCTAAATACTGTTCCGAATAGGGGGCATCAAAGATGGATTCATCAATATTCTCTTCACCACTTTCCGTTGCTGAAGCAGCAGTGTTGGGAACAATTATTTCTGCTACTTTTCTTCCATCTGTAGCTGCCATTAAATTTACTTTTTCCATTATTTTCCAACATACTCCAGTAAGAACAGGTCTATTGACATCAGTAGAAACAGCAAAAACGGTCTTGCTTATCATTCTATGAAAAGTTTCTGCATTAACCAGAGTGGCATTTTCAAAATTTGGCAATGAAAGCTGAGGAAAGAGAGTGTAATCGGCACAAAGAATATTAAAATCAATCTTGTTGCATTGTATCATCAAAAGATCTTCATTCTGCCAAATATTGATTACTGAATCCGGCATTTGAGAGATTATGCTATTAAAATAATTGGCTGATACAGCAATAATTCCACCCTCACTTACAGCTGCATTTAGTATTACCACTGATGTAATTTTCAAATCCGTAGCTGTAATTTTCACTTCACCTTTCTTTTCATCTGCTTCTATTAAATAATTAGTTAAAATAGGAGAAGCAGCCTTGGTTGATATAATGCTTGATAAATGCTGAATGTGCTGAATTAATTCACTTTTTTCAACTGCGAATCTCATAACTACCCCTTTAATAAGATATTAATCTGTTAATTCCTTAAATTTTCTTTTTGCCACCTTGTCAATAAGTTTCTATAAACCATCAGGATATACACAAATAGAAAAAGATGTTTATCTTTATATTTTAACGGTAGGTAAAGGTCCCCCCTTACATTATAAAGCTTCTGCGAAGCTTGTGCAGATGGGGACATCTGCACACCCTTTCATCTACACACCGTACCCTTTGCATCACGCGGTACCAGTTTTTATCTATTCCTAGTATTATTAAAGCGGTATAACTGCTTGCACTTAATATTATATTCTAGAAAGCTTCTGCGAAGCTTGTGCAGATGGGGACATCTGCACACCCTTTCATCTGCACACCCTTTCATCTACACACAGAAATAATGTCATACCTATATATATAGAGGGCATAATTTTTTTTCTTTAGATAAATAACTTATGTCCAGCTTATGTCCAGCTTATGTCCAGCTTATGTCCGAAAGCAGACATAAGCTCCTCATAAACTCTATATAATTACTACATTAATAAACCATAGGAGGGCACAATGAAAGTATATTATAAAAATCTAATAAAAGCGTATAGTGGTGAATTTGATGATTTAATTTATTGTTATAATCCACGCTTGAAATGCTATTATGCTCGGCGTTATACACCCCGTCGTCAGACACCACAAAACCAGCTCTATACCGATATCGCCAAAAATATGAAGGAATTATCTCCCTCTTCAGGATACAGACAGGACTTAACTAACTATGTGAATGCTTACAACTCTATGAGAGAATACCGAGATCATCCTCTTAATAACTGGTATAATGCCTTCACTAAATTGATGTGGAATATGGCAAAAACCTATTCCTTGAACGGATCTCCTCTCACCGAAAATAGCACACCTATAGACCTTGCTATCCTTACTCGTGAAGATATCATAGAAAATAACCTCCCCTGTCGGACGGTTAAACAAGCTGTAGAAGCTGGACTTTTACCAGAAGTACCAGGCTATGAATACTATAACAATGAATTATAAACTTTTAAACAGGAAATTTATCTTATCTGTTTCTCCCTTTGGTTTACATAACATTAGTATTCCACCTCAGCTACATTTCAGTGCTGCCTTATTCCCTTACTTCTGCACCGCCTTTTATTAATATCTCATTCAGATATTTTTGTCCTTTATCCAAAGTATCCTTAAAATGCTCTTTAACGGCTTGATCAAATAGCGGATTTATAATATCTTCAAGTTCGTAAATACGGGGCACCAGCAAATTAATATGATGTTTTCCTGGTTTTAAATCATTAGCTTTAATAAAGAACCAACTTGAAAACATCTTCAGTTCCAGTGCAGCAAGAACTGGCTGATACCCATCTTTTTTTCTTTGTTGTAAGCCATAAGCATCTTTAGTTTCAAATATAACCGAATTATTTACGGAAGTTTTAACTTCAATAGCATATTTTTCGCCTTTTTCATTAGCAACATCTATATCCACCCCTTGAATGCTTCTTTCTATTATATGACTGTATCCTGCTTTTTGAAAACTGATAGCCAATAGTTTCTGACAAATCTTCCCAAATTCCTGCGGTTTATACTGTAAATGGAGTTTTTTTAATTTATCGTAGGTTTCGGTTTTCATAAATTTTATTCCTTTTCAACTTCTGGTCCACTTTCTGGAGTCCAGTTTGTGAAAGAATATTTTGTTTTAGCCTTAGTAATTTTTGTTGATAGCAAGTTTTGTAATTCTTTATCCATAGAAGATAAGATAACTACTCTATTCTCCAGAACATTATTTAATACATCAACAAAATTTTCTTTATGGTTGGAACTCAGACTTTGAGAGGGATCATCTAAGATGATAAAATTAAAGGGTTGATTTATTCCTTCGGAACAGGTCAATCCTAAGAAAATAGATAAAGCCAGTGCATTTAAATCGCCTTGACTGAGTATGGGAATTAAATTTTCATTATTTTGTCCTTTGAATTCATAGTAATTGGAGCTAGTATTAGAGGAATCACCGACAGAAAATTTTATGTGTTTAATTAAGGGATTATTTGCTATTCTACGAAAATAATCATCTATAGCCGCTTCAGCTGCAGATATTTTACTCTCAGCTTCTTCCCTGGATACCTTAATTAAAAGATCATTAATAGAATTTAGATTTTCAATAAGTTTATCAGTTTTTTTATTCAAGAGCTGTATTTGCTTAAACTCTGGTGATTCTTCTATTACATCTACACTTTCCCTTTTTTCTTTAGATTTTAATAGCTCTACTATCAAATTAATTTTATCAAGTGCGAAGTTTATATTATTCAATATATCTTGTTTATTATCCAAGGATGATTTCAGTTCATTTAATTTTGTTTCAATAGATATAGCTATTTCATTCAGTAGTGCTACAGGATCATCATCTTTGCTAATTTCTCTTTGCAAAAATTTTCCGATCTTCTTTGCTTCTTCAATTTTTAAATTTTCATAAGTATTGACCTTTTGTTCTATTTTTTCATATTCTTCCAACAAAGCCTTATTATTTTTTAATTCTGCTTTTAAATTATTAATTTCTTTTTCAATATCTCCGACCTTATCTTGGTATACTTTTTCCCATTCTTCTTCAAGCTGCTCTAATAAATCAGGTGTTTCTTTTCCACAAACTGGACATATATTTTTATTTATATCTTCTAATCTAAGATATCCTATTGCATTGTTAATGATAGCTGCTTTAGCATTGGTTTCTTCCAGTTCTTTATTTTTGGCTTCAATTTGTTCTTTAATTTTGGATATATTATTGTTAATAGTCGTTTTATCACCATTTTTCTCTATAAACTCGTTTAGTTGTTTTTTATAGTCCTTTAGAGTTTTATCCGCTTCTTCATAGCTTGCCTGCAAATTATTAATTAAAATACAATTATCAAATAATTCCTTTTGTTTTTTAACTTCGGGAATTTCAGAACGATAGTTATTTATGATTTCTTTAGCAGAATTTATGAATAAATTAAGTTCTTTCCAATGATCAGGAACTAAGATTTCGGGCATTTGCAGATTTGCATCTTGGGCAAATTTATGCAATTTCTCTTTAACTTCTTTATTAGCTAGTTCTAAAACTGCAGTTTCATCTATTTGCTCTTCCTTAATTCCCTTTAGTAGTGCTTCTTCTTTCTTTTCTTTCATAGAATCTTCAATAAAGTTTTTCTTGCTTTCAATATTTTGGGAGAATTTGTTTATGTCTACTCTGTCGCGTTTGCTTTTTAGATCTTTTAAGGCATCTTCTATGCCTCCAATTATATTCCTGTAATCTGAAAGACCCAATAAACGGTCTATAGCATCATTCCTATCCTTCGGCACCTGAGTTAGAATTGCTCTGATAGCTTCCTGATGTTGATAGACAGTTGCCATAAAGTCCTTGAAAGTCATTTTTATGAGTGAATCAAGTTTCTTTTTTGCCTCTGAATCTTCTAAGATTGTTCCATCTGGTAAAGTAATTTTTAATTGATCCTTGGTTGTGCTTAGCCACTTTCGGAATATCTTATACACTTGATTTTGTTCATCTTTTAGTTCAAGCTCCACAAATACATCCGCATTGGAATTTAATCTCAGATTAGGTACTATCCATTCAACTCTTTCTCTAATACCAGTTTTCTCTCCGCTACATTCTTTATTCCCGAATAAACACCATTCTATTGCATTTAAAGTGCTACTTTTCCCCAAATGGTTTTCTCCGAAAAGAAGTATCATAGGATTATCAAACATAAATTCTTTTTCATCCGTATATGCTCTAAATCCTTTTATTCTAAGTCTTTTTAATGCCAGCATTTTACTCTCCTACAAATAATTATCATTGATTTGTTTCATTAACTCTTCACAATCACTTATAATTTTATCACTATCTTTACTAATTAATCCTTTTATGGCATTCTTTCCCCCTGTTTCATATGCTTCTGCTATCTCTTGCCAAAGCTTGATTAGATTTTCTTTTTCTTCCGGAGTAAACTCATCACTTTCTTTTATCTTTTTCTCTATTCTTTCCTTATGATTCATTATAAACCTCCTTTATATTTCATTCAACCATCTCTAGTAATTATAGGAAAATTGACTACTGGAAACACCTTATCTTTAGATGTATTGGATTCCGCACTTTAGCTCAAAGTATCTTTATATTAGTACAATATATTTACTTTATAACTAAATAATACCCCAATAATATCTTATTTTTATGCAACCTATGTTTATGTATCTTATTTTTATGCAACTTATATTTATGTATCTTATGCTTAGGCAACTTACATTTATCCATTATCAGTGTAATCTGTGAAATCTGTGAGCTGAACTTGTAATGCTTTATTCATTATCTGCGTAATCAGCGTAATCTGCGTGCTACAATCTTAATTCTAAATGCCTTATCTGTGATATCTGTAACATTATTATTTATATTTCACGCAGATATCGCAGATAACGCAGATGGATGATTATTAATACATTATAATTTTAACTCTCTTGAAATCGCAAAAGAAATGTCTAAGCCCACTAATTGGATTAATAATAATAATATACTAAGATAAATTCAAAATTTAAGATTATGCTTAATATTCTAAACATAAATAAAGAAATCTGCGTAATCAGCGTAATCTGCGTGCTACAATTTTAATTCTAAATGCCTTATCTGTGATATCTGTAACATTATTATTTATATTTCACGCAGATATCGCAGATAACGCAGATGGATGATTATTAATACATTATAATTTTAACTCTCTTGAAATCGCAAAAGAAATGTCTAAGCCCACTAATTGGATT
>Ga0265294_10000455_pt1 | contig 54781 bp, 46 predicted proteins | sample MunlanPumphouse3_FD_192504 | JGI IMG/M metagenome (GOLD analysis project Ga0265294, IMG submission 192504) | Groundwater microbial communities from a municipal landfill in Southern Ontario, Canada - Pumphouse #3 | ecosystem: Environmental > Aquatic > Deep subsurface > Groundwater | place... | reverse complement strand
CGATTTCTGGAATACGGTCGGGGAGAAAGTCGCTGAGAATTATTTCGGGCAGATTCAGAATTTTTGCGCCCGGTACAATATCCCCTCGGGCGGCCACCTGATTTCCGAGGAATCTCTAGCGACGCATATTCCCTTTTACGGCAATTTCTTCGCCTGTCTGCGGCGTCTGGATGCACCCAGCATGGATTGCCTGACCAGCCAGCCCGGAGAAGTTCCCTGGTACGTCTCGCGACTGATTTCCAGCGCGGCCGAGCTCACTGCCAATCGCCTGGTGATGAGCGAAACCTCCGATCACTCCCAGGTCTGGCGTCCGGCCGGAGACGAGCGTCCGAAAACCATCGTCTCGGTCGATGAGATCCGAGGCACTCTGGGCCGGCAGATCGTGGGCGGAGTCAACCGCTTCACCAGCTACTACTCCTGGAACCAGCGCAGCGATGAAGAGATCCTCGGCATCAACCAATGGTGCGGACGCAGCATCCTCCTGACCGAAGGCGGCAGGCAGGTGACCGATGTCGCCGTGCTTTACCCGGCGGAGAGCTGTTGGGCCCGGTATCTGCCCTCGCGTCTCTGGGCCAATGATTCGCCAGAAGTCCTGGGCATTTCCGGCAGTTACAGTGCCGTTGCGGAATCGCTCTGGCGCGGCGCCCGTGATTTTACCTTTATCGATAGCCAGGCCATTACCGATTCAGTCGTCGGCAACATGGGGCTTGAGCATCCCTGCGGTCTGAGCTGGAGGATCATCGTGCTTCCCTCCTCCGATACGCTGCCCCTGGAAGTCTGGAATCAACTGGAGTGGTTCGTCGATCGCGGCGGCATCCTGATCGCTGCGGGCTCTCTGCCCCGGAATTCCTCCTTTGAATATCCCAGCCAGGCGGTATTGGATATTTCCAAACGCCTTTTCGGGGAGACTCCCCTGCCCTTCAATGCCCGTTTCAACCGCTCCGGAGGCGCAGCGGTCTATCTGCCTCAGGGAATGGAGAGCCGGGTCTCCGCCGTGGCGGATGCTCTATTGGAGCGCGATTTCACCCCGACTCAGAAAGAATCTCCTCTGCGCGTCACCCATCGCTCTTTCCACGACCGCGAGCTCTACTATGTTTTCAATGACTCCAAGCAGCCTTGCGAAGAGAGCGTCAGCTTTGCCGCCATCGGCAACGCCAGAATGTGGAACCCGCAGACCGGAGAGGTCACCGAGCTTGATTATGCACCGGGCTACACCGTCCGCCTGGATGGCTGGAGCGCCGTAGCCTTCACCTTTGACCGTCAGATTCAGCGTAAACAAAAAACCGATATGAAGAGCCTGCCTCAATACGAGGAAATGCCGCTGCCGCTGGTAAAACCGACTGCCGGAGGAGGAGAATTCGTCCGCTCGACTCTGACCGAAACTGAAAAAGGAGTCACCGCTCACTCGACCCTCACCAAGAGCAACGTGGATACTTATCTCTTCCTCAGCTACACCCAGGAGATGGATTTGAGCGCAATGGAGCTCCTGAGCCTCAGCGTCAAAATACCGACCACCCAAAGAACGCCGACTCAGCTTCTGGTCGTGCTCCGGGATGCGGATGGAGGCGAATACCTGGCTCACACCGGCCACACTCTCGGCGGACGCGATCAAGGCGAGTTCGTGAAAATTTACATCCCCAAAACCAGCTGCCTGCTGGCCGGCTGGTCCAAGGATCCCAACGCGCGGATGGACCTCGATAAGATCAGGGAATTACGGATCGGCTGGGGCGGCTACTTCGGCCAGGAAGGCGAGACGGTGGAGTTTTCCGTACAGGATATTTCGATTCTGAAATAATGACTCTGCACGAAGCATACATCGCCCTGAACCTCATTGAAGGCGTGGGCCCGGCCACATTGGCTCAGCTCCGGAAAGTTTTCGGAGAGCCTCAAACCATTCTCTCAGCCGGCATTGACCAGCTCATGAGAGTGCAGGGCATCGGGCCGATGACCGCGGCAGCCATCCGCAATTGGGAAGACACGGTCGATCTGCAAAGCGAATTGCAGCGGATTAAAAATGCCGATTGCCGCGTCATTATCCCGGAGGATGAGGAATACCCGCCGCTCTTACGCGAAATTTACAATCCCCCGTTCCTCCTCTACGTCAAAGGGCGCATCCTGCCCCAAGATAAGGGCTCGATCTCCATCGTCGGCTCGCGGATGATTACCCTCTACGGCAAGGAAACCGCTCATCGCCTGGCCCAGCAATTGGCCTATGCCGGAATCACCGTGGTCAGCGGAGGCGCCAGCGGAATCGATACGGCTGCGCACCAGGGAGCCCTCTCGGCCAAGGGTCGGACATTAGCTGTCCTGGGCAATGGATTAAACCACATCTACCCCTCGGGCAACTCTGAGCTTTTTGAAAAAATTGCCGAAAACGGGGCCCTCATCTCGCAGTTCCCCATGGACCGCGCAGGCGACCGCCAGACTTTCCCCATCCGCAATCGAATCGTTGCCGGCATGACCCTGGGCACCGTCGTGGTAGAGGCGAATCTGGTAAGCGGCGCTCTCATCACGGCCGGCATGGCCGCTGAGCTCAACCGGCAGGTTTTTGCCGTTCCGGGCCGAGTCGATTCGCCCCGCAGCAGCGGTTGCCATAAATTGATTAAAGAGGGAGCCAAGCTCTGCGAAGGGGTGCAGGATATTTTGAGCGAATTTGAATGCTTTGCCGGGCTGGCCGGAACCTTGAGTGAGGAGAATCCCCCTTCAGCGGAAAGAAAATCCGAAAAAGTCGATCCGGAGCAACTCCCCTTTTCTTTGCCCGTCACGGCGGTGGAATCTTTCACCATTTCGATGAGCGAACATGAATTGGCCGTCTTCGGCTGCATGAGCTCTCAGGAGCAGCATGTCGATGAACTCATCCGTGCTTCCAAATTACCCAGCAGTGCCGTCCAATCGGCTCTCTTCGGGCTAGAACTCAAAAAGCAGGTAGAGCAGCTCCCCGGCAAATTCTATCGCAAAAAAATGAAGTAGATCGGCTCCGAGATTCGGAGAGGAAATCTATTTTTTCTTAATCAGCTGCCGCAGCCGCCCATAGGCCAATTGCAGCTCGGCCGATTCTTCGGGCATCCGCGCCACGAAAGCCTCGTTGCGCAAGAGCGTATTGATCGCTTTGGCGAGGCTCTTGGTAAACTCCGGCAGGTCAAAATAAACTTCCCGGGTCAGCTCGGTTCCCTGGAGAATACTCTCCCCCAAATTCGCCTGGCACCAACCCAGATCATCCGCCCCTTCGTGCATCAGGTGGATGTAATAGTGCTCATCCATGAAGCGGAGTTTCACCGTCTTGGCGCCCCAATAGAAACTGATCAATTCATTCGTCCACCAGAGGAGAAGCACGCTGACAAAATCGCAGTAGGCATCGCCCGGGAAAGCGCCTTCATCATCTTCGATGTAGATATTTCCCATCGGCAGGGGATAATAGTTTCCATCCACCTTTACACTATTTTCGTCCAGTACAACTCTCATCTCTATTGATCTCTTTTCTCTCTCAAGTCACGGTAGGCGGCAAGGGATAAGGCGTCGGGGCGGACTTGACCCGCTCGCCCAGCCAATGGATCGCCTGGCCCAGATGGCGCATATTGGCCATGGCTTCCTGATCCTCCTTCACCTCTTCGGGTAATCTGCCCACGCCGAAATTCCAGTAGGATGAACCGGGCACGATCATCCCCAGGCAAAGGAAAAAGTGATTCAGATTATCAAAAACATTAATGGCACCCCCGCGGCGTTGCGCCACGACTGCCGCGCCGATCTTCCCGCGCAGAAGCTCTTTATTCACCGAATAGGAAGCCAGTCCCAGGCGGTCGATGAAGGCCTTGATCTCAGAGGCGATCGTCCCGAAATACGAAGGCGACCCCAGAAGAATGGCGTCCGCCTTCTCAGCCTGGGCGATCCAATCATTGATCGGGTCGCTCGTGATGACGCAGCGGGCATTGGCGTTCTTGAAACAGCGGTAACATGCCTTGCAGCCTCTGACGGGCACACCCCCAACCTGCACGAGCTCGGTCTCCCAGCCCGCTTCGGACAACACTTCGAGCACCGTCTTAAGCATAAAAGCGGTGTTCCCATTCTGCCTTGGGCTTCCGTTAAAAGCTACAACCTTCATGGAGACGCATCGTCTCACTCGAAGTATCGCTTGTCAAGATTGTTTCAGGCTTGCCACCCAGTCCTGCACCGCGCGCCGTATATCGGCCCCGGTCTGAAGCGCCGGCTTCACGTGGCGCGGCGTAAACCAGGGGAACGCCCCCGTCAGGTCATGCGTGACCAGCACCTGCCCGTCGCAAGCAGTGCCTGAGCCGATCCCGATAGTCGGTATTTTCAGAGCCGCCGTGATCTTGGGAGTAAAATCTTTCTGGACCAATTCCAGCACGATCGCCATGACCCCGGCCTTCTCCAGTGCCAGCGCGTCTTCCATCAAGGCCGCCTGTTCAGCCTCGACCTTGCCCTTAATCCGGTAACCGCCTTCCACGAGAATATGCTGCGGCAGCATCCCGAGATGTCCGCAAATGGGAATCCCCTTTTCCAAAATGGCTTCCACCTGCGGCAAAATGGCCCGGCCGCCTTCGAGCTTCACGCATTGAGCCCCGGCCTCCACCAGCCGCCGCGCGTTCCGGAGCGCTTCTTCGGGCGTTTCATAGCTCCGGTAGGGCATATCGGCTATGAGCAAACCTTTGGGATGGGCCCGGGCCACCGCCCCGACGTGATGGATCATGTGCTCCATCGTGACGTGAGTGGTATCCGGGAAACCCAGCACCACGTTGCCGAGAGAATCGCCGACCAGCAGAATGTCCACACCGGCTTCATCGAGCAGGCGGGCCATGGGGTAATCATAAGCCGTCAGAGCGGAGATTTTCTCTCCCCTCTTTTTCATATTCAGAATTTTTTCCACCGCAGCCCGAGCACCCTCGGGCTCCTCTTTATCAGATTTCAAGACCATGATGTTTTTTCTACGCAGAAAGGCCCACGTCTCAGAACGAGCCGGGCCGATTCATAAAAGGATGAAAGGTTGGGGACTCCCCGTCCGACTAGCCCGGAGGCCAGCCCAGAGGACGCCCACCCAAAATATGGCAATGCAGATGCGGCACGGTCTCTCCTCCATCCGCACCGTTATTGATCACCAGCCGGTAACCATTTTCCGCCAGACCCAACTGACGCGCCACCTGTGCCGCCGCCAGAAGCAAATTGCCCAGCAGCTCGCGGTCGCTCCTCTGCGCCTCGTCCACACGGGCAACCACCCGTTTGGGGACGAGCAGGACATGGACCGGCGCCTGCGGGTTGATATCCCGGAAAGCCAGCAGCTCCTCATTCTCAAACACGATATCAGCCGGGATTTCCCTGGATATGATCCTTTCAAAAAGAGTCTTGCTCATAACTTTTTCTATTCAATGACTAAAATTTTTTCTAACCGGTCCGAGCTCTGCGCATAGCTCCGGATAAAGGCCACCACGGAATCAGCGAAACCACGGGCGCGCTTGCTCCAGCGCTGACGCTGCGTGCAGGAAAGCGTGCAGCCGCGTATCCCCTTCACGAAAATAAGGTCCGCTTTCGTGTTTTCCAGTGAAAGAAGGACCTCCCTCAGCTTCTGGAAAAAAGCCAGCTCGCCATATTGGAATTCTGCCGGGATCAATTCCTCCAGGTCCACATGCCGAATCAGTTTGCCGGGCTGCGAGATCAATGCCGATGAAACCATCTGCGCCAGCTCCCCGAGCCTCAGCCGCCCCAGGTAATCCTCACGGTTGACGTAGGTGAAAACCGCCTCCACGGCACCCCGAAAGTAATCCGGGTCCACCCGCTCCATCTCCAGCATCTCCGGCGTAATATCCTCTGGAAAGCATGGCCTGAGCTCTCCGGAAGGATACTCCACCAAAACGCATTCAGAGTTTAAAGCGATCATGATTGTCTTTACGCCGGGTTCACCGTCTCTTCGCGACCGGGGTCCGCCGCGCACGAATACACCCTCAAGAGACTATGTAGCACAAATGCCGCAGAAGTAAAACGCCAAAATCCGGTTCGAGGCCCCCAGTGAATCCGGATCACCCCGAAAAATAGAGCTCTCCGGACGTTATACTCCACCTCACCGGAGATATTTCAGAATAATACGCATAACCGAAATAAATAATTCGGATTTTATATTGCAAAAACGAAACACTTGAGTCATAAATTGAGCAATTGAAATTTTTCATGAATGCTCCCGCAGATGATTCGGGCCTGAATATCTTAACTGGAAAGAAAATATCAGGTATTCACGAAGGAAAAATCCGATTGTTGCAGTCTGATCTTTCCCGGACTCTTGCTGCCAGTGGGCTTTCTGATTTTCAGGATAAAACTTACAAGTAGATGAAACTGACAAAGCCAGATATCAATTGTGCCACTGCATTCCTTTTTCTAATAATCTTCCTTTTTGGGTGCAATGGAATTGTTGCGCAAAGCAGCTCAAATGAAATAGACAATGCTTCTAAAAAACTTAAAATCCACCCTGTTGTAACTAATCAAACTGAGGTTTCTATCCAGCAAAAGGATAATACCGGTGTTTCCAGCACAAAAGGGAGCCCCGAGAAATTCTTGCCTCTCTACACTGCGGAGGGAATTCTTTACATGGAGTATCTCATGGCAGGAAAGGCCTCCCAGGGTGATGCGCTTTTTTCTATTTCTGTGGATGCGCTAGGCCGTTGGAACATTGTCTTACGCCAAAAGAAGGGAGCTGTAGAATATATGAATTGTGATGGCACGAATATCTTCCATTTATTTGGCTTACCGCAAAATGTTCCACTGGATTTGCCAATTGTATTAAAAGAAGACTTGAGCACAGGGCAGAACGCAACCTACCATCCTAATGAGACTACCGCTATTTCAGTTACGCCGCTTGCCGAAGTATATAGTGGTTCTTTCCCGACAACTTACAACAGATTTGGAATATTGTGGCTGGCCTTTGCGGGAGGACACTATCTGGAAACGACGAACGATATCCCCAACCTGCTGGAATTTGATCCCATAAATAATCCTTTCGCCTGGTGTACCGATTTCTTTTATAAGAATGAGGTCGAATCCTCATTTCCACTTTTGCTGGAAGGTTCTTTTATCGTGAATACCAACTTGATAAAGGGAGATACTGTTGCATATCAAAAAATTAAAGAACCCCAGGGCGAGAGTACGTTCAAATGGTTACAACAGCGTTTGGAGATAATGCAAAAAATACCGGCGGAGCTTTTCTTGAGAGGGAGTTATTCGCTGATTGAGAGTAAACAGATTGGAACTCTAAAAGTGCCCGTCCTTTTCTCTACCTCGTCCCGCCCCGATATTTTGATTCGCCAGGACGATTCCGACGGCAACAGATTTATTGGCCAGGTGACCAATATAATAGTGGCTCCGGGAGAATATTTTTTGGTTCCTCAGATAGAGGGTAAGTTTACTATACACGATTTTCGCTTCATGAAGCGAACAAAGGAGGGCTTCTGGAATTCAGCTGTCTATGAGTCTACAAACAATTGGGAATTGGATAAGCATAGCGAACGATTGCAAGAAATAGGGATGGGTCAGAGGCTAATACCTCGTCTTCAAAAATCCCCCAGAAATAGAACCTACTATGTGAGCAGAGGCCTGCTTACAATGGTAATACTTGCCCCACTCGGCTTTTTTGTAATAAGACGGTGGCGCAAACAAGGATGAATATCATGAATCACACAAAAAAGTTATTATACACAGCTCTGGTGCTTTCAGTTTTAAGCATTTGGAGCATCGCTCAAACAAATCAAACGACTAAACAGAAGGTAGAGGCAGAAATCACCGACACTCATGGTAAGAGCGTTCAGATTCTTACCAATAGCCAGCTGTTAAGTAATATGACCGATCTCGGTACCGGGAAGACCTTTATCAAATATACCGGTATCAGAATGGGGGATGACCCCCATCCTTCCGGCACTCCCGAAGGTCCGGAACCCCAAGGCGGCTGGTATACCCCGCTTTATTTGGCAGAGGGAATAGTGAATAGCCACATAAGAACAAGTTCCAATACGTTTAGCCAAGAAGGCTCTTTGCCTTTTTCGTTTTCCAGCGATGGCAAAACACGTTGGCAAATGGAGTTCCATGAATACGATAAGGAAATGGACATACGATCAACAAATTATTTATTTTGTGACGGAACTAATATATTCAATATCTCGCAGTCTGACAAATATGTTGATAGAGAAGGGAATACGATATTAAACACGGCGAGTAATTGTGTTGGAGTCGTCTCTAGTGGACAAATCCCTCACAATTTTAGAGATGAGGCTGGCTTTATTTGGCTGGCTTTTATGGGAGGAGATTATCTTTTGAACAACGGAGCCCCACAGGAGCAAGGAACCTATCGAATGGTTGACGTATTATCCACACCTTCTCGCAATCCATTTGCATGGTGCTGTGATCTCAGATATATTTTAAGGAATTCTCCAACTCCAAACACTATAATATCAAATTGTTATTTCTTTTTGAATACTAATTATATATCATTGGATGACACGGATTATTTTGGTATCAACGAGGAAGATGTTAAATCAGATTTTATAATTCAATTATTTAAAAAATTAAGAAAAATAAAAACAAATAACTTATGTTATTCTATTTATAGATCACCTTCATTTGTATATGTTACTAATAAATTTGATATTCCATATCATTTTTCATCCGAGCGTTTTGACGGTGTTCCCTTAGAAGAAAAGAATAAACTTCCTTTTATTGTAAAGGAGGGGCTTGTCACTAATGTTATTGCAGCGCATCGAGTAGTTCCGATGTTTCCAAATTTCGGTATTGTTTCTGTTCAGGATAACCGTTTCAGATATCGAACAAAAGATATGTACAGGGGCTCAATTTATTATATGTGTACAAATGAATTGGAAATTGCGATGGATAGCCCCAAGTTGCGTGAAGCCGGTTCAAAAAAACTTATAAAGAGAACTTTTATAAAAGAAAATAAAGAAAGAAATTATACTTTTATTTTATTTTTAATAATCGCAGTCGTTACTCCATTAATAGTATTACCTATAATATTTCATTGGCGCAAACAAGGATGAATATCATGAATCACACGAATAAGTTATTATACACAGCTCTGGTGCTTTCAGTGTTAAGCATTTGGGGCATCGCACAAACAAACCAGACGGAAAACCAGAAGGCTTTGCAGAGGGAATTGGCAGAATATATCAAGACTCGTGGTATAAGCGCTCAGAGTCTTACCAATAGCCAGCTTCCTAGTTCTGCTGGCCCCATCATTGCCACCAATAACGGCGTCACCATCACTCAAGGTCCGGGCGCTTCCATACCCGAAGGTCCGGAACCCCAAGGCGGCTGGTTCACTCCACGCTATACGGCTGAAGGCGTGATCAAGAGGGAGTTGTTTTCTAGTTCAGGGGATGCTCAGTTCACTCTAACCAACCCGTTTTCTTTTTCTATGGGGGATAATCAGTTTTGGAAGGCTAAAGTATCCATGAGTATTGGTGACGAGGAGATTTCCGTGACATCGGTGAGTTTCGTTACATGTGACGGAACTAATATTTACTGCGTCCTTTCAAATGGAAGTGTAGATGAAAAGGATGGAAAAGCCCCAATTCTTTCACCCGGTGTGCTACCGATTGAAAGAGATGAGATTGTAGGATTGCTATGGACGGCATTCGTTTCCGGTGAGCATTTGGTTTCTATGGAAGATGCTGATGCTGCGAAATTGCCCAACTTGCTTCCAGGAAAGAGTACGGGGGATCCAGCTGCGTGGTGCCTAAATTTCGATTATGGTCTTCATTCTTTTTCCAGGAACACGCTGTTGTCTAATGGGGTGTATGTTCTTGATAAATCTCGTGTTTACCCCGATATTGACGACTATCCTTTTCTTGATGAACCGGAAGGTGATTTTTCTAAGGAATTTATAACTGGAAGGATACAGTACCTCATGGGTATTGAACAGACTAATCATGCCGTCTCTACTTATACAGCGAAAAAGACAGGTCTGTTTTCTGGATATGGTGTTCCAATTTTATTCGATGCCGAAAATTTTTCGCTTCCAGAGACCAATAATGCCCCCCCTCCCTGTGTCGCTCGCATGTCCGGAATCGTTACCAATGTGATTATTAATCCACAAGTTGTCCCGCTGTTGCCGCAAATTACCGGCGTTGCAGGCGTTCAGGACAAACGTTTTAAAGAAAAAAAAGGAATCTTCTATCGAAACTATCTATTTTATCGTGTTACTAATGAATGGGAGTTGTCGGTCGATAGCCCGCGATTAAAGGAAATTGCTTCTCAAGCATATGCTCTTAGAGTGGGAGAACCTGTCAGCGATTCTTTTTCCAAACGTAAATTAGTCTTTCTCGCTATTCTTATTCTTCCTATACCCATTCTGTGTATCTGGTATTATCGCGGGAGAAGAGAGAGTTAGAGGACGTTAAACAAAATGCTTAAAAAACTGAAATTCCTTAAGCGCATAGATTGGCTGGGGCTCTATGCCTGCCTGGTGGTGCCGTTTATTCTGCTGATTTTGAGCGGTTTAATACCCGAATGGGGTAGCTGGTATTCTGGGGTCGACTGGTATCGCCCGCAGGTTACTGCCCTCGTTGAAGGCCATACCAACCTGGGTACCACGCTGAGCTCGCTTCAGCATGATAACACCTGGTCCGGCGGCGGAGTGCATCAGGTTTGGGGATTGGGGGTACCTTTTCTGCGGTTGCCCTTTGAGTTCATGTATCGCCTTTTTGGATTTGAAGTTTTTCCGGATCGGCTAACCATCGGCTTTTGGCTCTTCTGCGTTACCTTCTGGGGCTACCGGGTAGTGGTGAGTACCAAGGGTCTCCCCCAAACCGGGAATTCCGGCTTTTCACCGCTTGGGAATTATTTTCTGCGCGTCATAGCGCTATTACTCCTCCTCTTTTTCCCGGTCCTGATCACGCTCCTGAGCTCCCGGATGTTGGTATTTGAGGAGGCGCTTGTTTATACCTACCTCTATGGAATCGCGGAAGCGTTGACCTTGCTCTGGTTTATCCGCAAACCGCGATTGAAGGGTTGGCTTATCCTCTCTGCCGTGGCGGGATTGGGTGCTTTTATCCGCCCGACTCTGCTATTTTACGGTGCCGCTTCGATGCTGGTAGGGGCTTTGCGGCTCTTTCTCAATCGTCCGCATCCCGTGCGGGATGCGGCCCCGAAGAAATTCCTGATTCGATGGGGGCTGCCTGGCTATTCCTGGCTCTGGGGGCCGTTTCTTTTTCTATTAGGCGGCGGTCTGCTCTTCCTGACCAATCTGAAACGCTTTGATGACGGTTTCGAGTTTGGCCACAAGCTGAATGTGCAGTGGAGTGACCAGATACTTGGCTCAATGTATTCCACCCGGTTCGACTGTCCCTGGCAGGATGAGCCGATGATTTCTGCGGGCAAAGAACTCTTCGGATTGATGTATCTGCCGACGAAATTTAATAATGGCAGTTGGTATGAACAGAATTTATTCCCCGGGCAATCCTCGACCTTCCGCTGGCGGGATATTTACCTGAGAACTTATGATCTCTCGGTTCTGGCTTTGGTCTTGTGTAGTTTTACGGCCGGAGCAGTGGTCTGGCTAAGGCAAAAACCGAACCCACCGGAGGAATCTATTGATGAACCGGCTCCCGGTTCCCCTGTCGAAGAAATGGGCTATTTGGTCCTCTGGAGCTTTCTGGCAGCAATGCCGCTGGTCTGGTTCTATCTCTGGACGCCCGTCATCACTTCGCGCTATATGCTCGATTTTGGACCTGCATTTGCCTTGGCCATTTTCGCTCTCTATGAATGGGGATATCGGAAAATAAAGAAACATAAATGGGCCATTCTCTGGGGATCTCTATTCCTGGTGTGGCTTCTGGCAGAAGCCGCATTATCGCTGTCTTCCGCCGAGCATGGCCCCAGATGGCGTACTTCGGTTAGCCGCAGCGCAGCATTAGCGTTTAGTCGCATAGATATCCCCGGCTCGGATAACGAAACCAGGTTTGACGGTCTGGGCTGGAATAAGGAAAACGGAACCGCACAAGCGATTGTCACCGTGTTCGTCCATGATGCAGAGTTTCTGGAATTGGAGCTGGAGACGAACCAGAGTTTCATGGATGAAATGGTGAAAAAAGGAGAAACCGACTATCCCAAGCCGGCCCCCGAGGTCATCCGCGCCAAGATCGGCCTGGAATACCTGGAGCGAGAAAGCATCACAAAGACCGACGACGGCTGGAAGGTGCGTTTCCGCGGTCCCCAGCGCAAAGTGTATCAGAGCGGCCACCAGGTGACATTCCTTGCCCTGATCACCAAGGAATACCTGGGCTGTAGATATACCCCCTGGCTCCTCAAATCCGTCCGTTGGAATAGGACCGATCCCCCCAAAACCATACCCCCAAAAGAACCCAAGACTGCCTCATAAAACCATATATTAAAGAATAGGTTAAAGCTAAAATAGAATTATGAATACATATAATAAGAAAATGTTAGCCGTTGTTTTTTCTGCCTTCTGCATTTGGGGCATCGCTCAAACAAGCCAGAGTGCTGATCAAAAAGCGGAAGCAGAGAGTGCCACCAATAACGGCGTCACCATCACTCAGGGCCCCGGAGCTTCCACACCCGAAGGCACGGAACCCCAAGGCGGCTGGTTCACTCCGCTCTATAGGGCTGAGGGTATGATTAAAGGTATAAGGGTCAACTCGAAGACAGCTAAAGTCAAAGAGTCAGAATATCCCTTCACAATTTCCCTGGATGGAAAAGGTCGGTGGCAAATGTCATTTGTTTCGACATCAATTATTACTACTGGCGAAGAAGGTAAGCTGAACTCAACAATGTATCTGTCTTATGATGGGACGAACATTTTGAGCACGCTGGAGTCTGATGGTTATGTTGATATGGATGAAAATGGCAAAGTAATGATAAAACGACGAACCGATGGGGATAATCGTGGCAGGACGGCGACTATTTCGCCAGGCCCTTTCCCATCAGACTTCGGAATTCTCGAAGGATTTGTTTGGGTCGCATTCGTTTCAGGAGAACATTTGCCTCCACAGCAGAGTGTTGCTCGGATTCCTAATCTTTTGGATTCTGCCAGGAGATTTAGTCCGTCTGTGTGGTCTGTTGATTTTCATTATAATATCTTAACAGATTCTCTAATAAAATTAATAGATAAAGGGTATTTTATATTAAACACTAATTATATTTCAGATGACTTAACTGATTACAATGAGGTTTTTGAGCCTGAGGGTGAGACGATAGCGAATGAATTAAAGAATAATTTTGATAGTTTGAAAGATGTAAAAGAAAATGAATTTCTAAGATCTTTTTATATTTTAGATGAAATTATGGAGTTTGAAGAAATAAAAATTCCGATTAGATTTTCATCGACTATTTATCCAAATATTGGATATGGAAGTACCGCAGATCCTTATAAAATGAATGGAGTAGTTACAAACATTATTTTAAATCCAAGTGTTGTTTCAATGCTGCCACCGGTAAAGGGAATCATTTACGTCCAGGATACAAGGTTTCTTCACCGTACAAAAGATGTTTTCAGAGGCATGATATTTTATAGTTGTACAAATGAATGGGAGATTGCAACGAACAGCGCAAAGCTGATAAGAGCAGGAAGTACAGCTTTGCATCCCCGTATGCTTCCACAGGCACCAGTGGCCAACGATTCTTCTTCCAAACGTAAATGGGTCTTACTTGCTATTCTTATTCTTCCTATACCCTTTCTGTGTATCTGGTATTATCGCGTGAGAAAAGAGAGCTAGAGGACGTCAAAACAAAAATTAAAATCATGAATAACGCTAATAAGTTTATAGGCACGGCTCTGGTGCTTTCAGTTTTAAGCATTTGGAGCATCGCTCAAACAAGCCAAACGGCTACGCAGAAGGCAGGGACAGGAATTGACGAGACTCAGAGTAAGAGCGTTGCGAGTCTTACCAATAGCCAGCTTCTTAGTTCTGCTGGTACCATTATTGCCACCAATAACGGCGTCACCATCACTCAGGGCCCCGGAGCTTCCACACCCGAAGGCCCAGAACCCCAAGGCGGCTGGTTCACTCCGCTCTACACGGTAGGGGGAGTGGTCAAATCTGAGTATTACGATAAAGCGGAGGAAACCTTTGTCTCTCAGGGGGAGAGACCTTTCTCTGTTTCTTTGGGTTCGGATAATCGCTGGCAGATGAGTCTGGTTGACTATTGGGATAGCAAAGAAAAAACGACAACAAACTTCGTAGCCTATGATGGAACAAATATCTTCACAGCTCTCTATTCGAATTATTATTTAGACACGGAAACTTTTTCAGCGGTGGAGAAGAAGAAAATCATGGGGGCACCGACAATCGGAAAGGGACCTTTTCCGATCCACGGGAGCCCTGCTATGGGATTACTCTGGGTAGCCTTCCTCTCCGGCGATTATCTGCGTGGAGGCGATACAAACAGAATTCCCAATTTACTCCTGAGTGATCTGGATACGGATCCGACCGCCTGGTGTGCCGATTTCAGAACCCGAATGCTTGAAAACTCCTCGAATCCTCTGGTTAAAGAAGGTTTTTTTGAATTGAATAAGGATTATATTTCCGATGATCTGATGGATTATCCCAACGTAGAGGAGCCGATGAGTGAGAGAAGCGCCTTTGTTCTTTCAGAGATATTGAACACATTAAAAGATATTGAGGAAGATGGGTTTTTGAATTCACATTACATATTATCTGACTCTATAAAAATGAACGAAATAACCATCCCAAAAGAATTCAGATCTTCATTTTATACACTCCCCAAAAGGGATGAAAAAACTTACCTCTGCGGAAAAAGGACGGGAACAATTACAAACGTAACATTCAATGCGAAAGCGGTCCCCATGATTCCTCAAATGGAAGGGAGTCAAATTGTTAGAGACAGTCGTTTCATGTTCAAAGACGAGCATAAATTCCGTAATACCATATCTTATTTTGTCACAAACCAATGGGAGCTTTCGATGGATGACATTGAACGTGAAAAAGCAGACAGACTTTATGTTGGTTCGCGCGGTGGGTATGCCCCCAGAGGGAAAAGTAATTATGGTAAATTGATTGCCATAGCCGCATTAATCCTCATCCCATTTATTATTGGAATAATAAAAATAACATTCTCTAGAAATAGAAAAGTACAACATTAAATAAAGATTATGAAGAAACTATACATTAATTTACTTATAATTTTTCTATTCAGTAATATCACCATTGCACAAACGAATAATGATTCCAGCCTGGAAACATTAAACACAAACGAAGTATATCCCGAAGCTACTTTCGAGTGGGATGAGGAGTTTGGAAGAGTAAAAAAAGTATGGATAACATGGCCAGACGGAAGAAAAGAATCTGTAAATAGTCTTTATTCTGATGATAACGTAACAAACGGAATTGATCGTTTTTATGTTATTCTTGCAAATGATATTGAGCAAACTGTTGTTGTAAAAGATAAAGAATATTTAGAATTACGTGAAAAAAGCAAAAAATTGTGGAAAGAATCTGAAAAAGAAAGAGAGAAAATGCGAGAGACTATAAAAAAGAAAAAGTTTAGAAAGAAGATTGTAATGGGCACCTCCTTATTGGTGTTGCTTTCTATTCCTTTTGTATTCATCTATTTTTCTAACTCCAGAAAGAGGGATATATAATCAAAGCCTCCGGATTGATTTATCGGGGTTGCCGGCGGAGACGGGGAAATATTTTTAACCGCAGATTCACACAGATTATTCAGAAGGGACGACCAGATGCGACCCCGATGGAGTCGTGTAAGAAGTACCGCCCTTCAGGCGGGGGTATGTGGGGGCAGCTTCTGTCCGTAGGTACGTCTCCCACCGGGAGACGCACCCACGGTTATGCACATTCGCCTCTTCGAGGCGTGTGCCCTCCGGGCACGAAGACAGATGGACATGGAGACCTCCGGGCACGAATAGAGAAGAAGCCGAGAACAACAGATAAAAACAAACGAAACCGGAGAACCACAGATAGGCACGGATAAACACAGATGCTTTGGGTTGGGTGTTTCAAGTGCCGTGCGAAATAAGGCCTGGGAAACTCGAGGCAAGGCAGCAACCACTTCAGCGAATAGCCCTATCGTCACAGAAAGCATTTCATAAATCCGTGTCCATCTGTGTTCATTCGTGGTTCTTTGCATATTGTCTGCAAAAAAGAGCGATTAAAGGCTTGCATTTCGGGCGAAGGCTGTTCATAATGCACCGCTTATTTGGCCACGGGTGGCTCCGTGTCCAGGAGATAAGAGTGAATCAACTTTCTTTAAGAGGATACCTTGAACCCTGATATTTGTAACCAAGCAATGGAAAAGGTGGGCGACCCTTACACCCTGATCAACATCATCAGCAAACGAGTTCGCCAGTTAAGCTCAGGCAGCCGTCCGCTCATCCCCGATACCGAGAAGATGGGCTGGGCCGATATTGCAATGACCGAGCTGATTTTGGATAAGCTCTCCTGGGAGACAACCGAATTCATAAATACCGCTCCGGTCTATACGGCCAACCTCAGACGCAAGTACAGAGCTTAGTGTACAGTTATTAATGGAGGGCCGGAAGCCGAGTGTTATCACACGACCTTCCGGTTCTGTTTTTTGTGGCAGACATCATCACCAACTCCAAAGCCCGCCGGGATTACTTCATTCTGGAGACCTACGAAGCGGGTATCGTCCTCAAAGGGACCGAAGTAAAATCTCTGCGCGCCGGGCGCGGTCAGATTCGGGATGCCTTTGCCAAGGTCGATAAGGGTGAGCTCCATCTCTATAACGCCCACATTGACGAATACAATTTCGGCAACCGGCTCAACCACAATCCGAAAGCCAGCCGAAAGCTGCTCCTGCACAAGAACGAAATCCGCAAGCTGGAAATGCAGGTCATGGCCAAAGGTCATGCCATCATCCCCCTGGGCTTCTACTGGAAGAAGAACCGCGTCAAAGTGCGGCTGGGTCTGGGCAAAGGCAAAGCGGAGTATGATAAGCGCGACGACATCAAGAAGCGCGAATCCGACGCCGAGATGCGCCGCGTGATGAGCCGGCAGCTCAAGAATTACTGAAACTTTCCACACACCTTCCTTTGAATACAGGCAAAACTTATCTCATTACCGGCGGAGCGGGCTTTATCGGTTCGCATCTGGCTGAGCAACTGCTCCAGCAGGGCCATCGGGTCACGGTTATTGATGATCTTTCCACCGGCAGCGAGAAGAACCTGTCAAAAATTCTGGGGCGCCCGGCTTTTACCTTCATTGTCTCGCGGGTATCGGCTTGCCCGGAGCTTGAGAAACTGGTGGCCCGCACGGATGTCATTTTCCATCTGGCCGCAGCCGTGGGCGTAAAGCTCATTATCGAGAAACCGCTTTACAGCATCCGCAATAATCTTCTGGAGACCGCCTGCATTCTGGAGCTCGCCTGCAAATACAAGAAAACCTTTCTTCTGACCTCCACTTCGGAGGTTTACGGCAAGAGCCCCAGCCATAGCTTCAATGAAGCCGATGATCTGCGCATCGGCAACCCGCATTTGAGCCGCTGGAGCTATGCCTGCTCCAAGCTCATGGATGAATTCATGGCGATGGCCAGCTGGCGCGAGCACGGCACCCCCGTTGTCATTACACGCCTTTTCAATATCGTCGGTCCGCGTCAGACCGGCCGCTACGGGATGGTCCTGCCACGGTTCGTCCAGGCCGCTCTGGAAAATAAACCGCTGACGGTTTACGGAGACGGAACCCAGAGCCGCTGTTTCTGCCATATTTCCGACAGTCTCAAAGCGCTCATGCAGTTGACCAAGGGTGAGCCGCCTCTGGGAGTCGGAGATGTTTTCAACATTGGAACCGATTCGGAAATCTCGATTGCCGATCTGGCGCGCAAAGTCATTACGCTGACCGGCTCAAAATCCGAAATTGAATTCATCCCCTACGAAAAAGCGTATGCGCCCGGCTTCCAGGATATGATGCGCCGCAAGCCTTGCCTCAAAAAGCTCCTGGCCCGTACCGGCTTCAAGCCCGAGACCGCCCTGGACCAAATCATTCTCGATATTGCTCAATCCCTGAGCCCGCGCTAAACCATGGGTGAGCAACCCGTCAGGAAAAAACAATCCCGCAAGGGCGCGTTGAAAACGCCTGTTTCTTCTGCCGCGGCCGATTTCGTTGCCCGGATTCCTGCCGGGGAAATCGCCCACAGTCTCCTGGAATGGTTCAAACCGGAGGCACGGCCCATGCCCTGGCGCAACCCCAGGCCCGAAGGCACTCCCCTTTCCGATTACGCCTACGGCATCTGGATTTCCGAGAGTATGCTCCAGCAAACCCAGGTCTCAACCGTCATCCCGTACTGGACGCGCTGGATGGAGAAGTGGCCCCGGGTCGCCTCGCTGGCAGCGGCTTCCGAGGAAGAAGTCCTCCTCATGTGGGAAGGTCTGGGCTACTACAACCGGGCCCGCAACCTCCTTAAAGCCGCCCGCAAAGTCATGGAGCTTCATGGGGGAGTTTTCCCGACACGGCACGAAGAACTTCTGGAACTGCCCGGGATCGGCCTCTATACCGCCGGAGCCATCTGCAGCATCGCCTACAACCACCCGCGCGCGATCGTCGACGGCAATGTCATCCGGCTTCTCTGCCGGCTCTTCACTCTCTCCTTTACCCAACGGCCCTCGGAGCTCAAACCGCAAGACCTCATCTGGCAGATCAGCGAAAGCCTGGTCCGGGCAGCCGCTCAAATTGAGCATCCGCAGTCCTGCTCCGCATTCAACCAGGCGATGATGGATATGGGCGCCACGATCTGCACTCCCTCCAACCCGCTCTGCCTCACCTGTCCGCTCTCGCCTCACTGCAAAGCCTACAAGGAACAGAGCCAGAGCCAATACCCGCAACCGCTGGCGCGGCCGGCTCTCATTTTGCGGGAAGATACGGCTCTTCTGGTCCGGGATGCCGAAAATAACATTTTACTTCAGAAACGTACCGACGCCGGACGCAATCACGGTTTCTGGCAGCTGCCGCTCATGGAAAACAGTCCGCTCCCGAAAGCTCCGGAGGCATTTCACCCTTTCGGCCTGAGTTTCACTTCCCAAGAGCCGCTGGCCCGACTGCAGCATCATATCACCTGTTACCGGATTTCGCTCAAAGTATACCCGGGCAAAACCGATGCCGGTTTCTCCCCGGATGAAAACCTGCGCTTCTTCTCCGAAAAAGAACTGGGAGCCATCCCGGTCACCAGCTCCCACCGCAAGCTCCTGCGGAAAATTCTATAGGCCGGTTCCGGGAAACCGATTGCTTCTCTCTGCGGCCTCACTTTTTCCTTTCCTGCAGACCTTTTAGAGCCGATAATGAGGGCGGTCTATGGATGCAATGGAACTTGGAATATGTTTGGAACGTGTCATAAAGACGGCCCGGGAAGCTGGGCAGATGTTCTTTTCACAATGGCGCAGGCCCAAAACGATTAATGAAGTCAAGCAGCACGATATCAAGCTCCAGCTCGACGTCGAGACGCAGCAGCTGATTCAGAAGAGGCTCCTGGAAGCCTATCCCGATATTCCGCTCTTGGGCGAAGAGGGTTCCCATAAGAAAATCACTGCCCCCTTCCGCTGGGTCGTTGACCCCATTGACGGCACCGTTAATTTCGCTTTTGATATTCCTCATGCCTGCGTCTCCATCGCGCTGCAGCGGCGTGAAGGCACCGGCTACGAAACGATTCTGGGCGTTATTTATGACCCCTTCTGCAATGAGATATGGACCGCTACGACCTACGATGCTCCCCGCCTCAATGGCGACGTATTTCGGGTCAGCGACCGCTCCAGCCTGAGCCAGGCGGTGATCTCCGTCGGTTTTTCCAAGCTCCAATCCAATCTCAATGTCTCCATGGATGCGATGGTGAAGCTGACCTCCCAGGTGCGCAAAGTCCGCATCATGGGTTCAGCGGCTCTGGACCTGGCATACGTGGCCTGCGGGCGTCTGGATGCCTACCTGGAGTCGGGCGTGCGGCTCTGGGATATCGCCGCAGGAGGCTTCATTCTTGAGCGTGCCGGGGGTAAATTCCACCATGTCCCGATTCCGCACGGCGAATTTGAATCTTATAAACTGGCTGCCAGCAACGGGAAAATTTCCGACGAGCTCCAAACCTATCTGGGAAAATTATTCGACTAGGAGCGCTTTTTCTCTCTCAACATGCAGGAATTTTCTTCATCAGGCTCCGCTTCCGGCGGTAAAACGCGCATCGCTTACGAAGAGATTCTCAATCCGCAGCAGTATGCCGCCGTCTCCACGACCGCTCCCGTGGCTCTGGTGATTGCCGGCCCGGGTTCAGGCAAGACCCGCATTCTGATTCACCGCGTCGCATGGCTCCTGGAAAAAGGGGTTCCGCCGGATTCCATTCTCCTCCTCACTTTCACCAATAAGGCCGCCCGGGAAATGATGCACCGCGTCAATGACCTCTCGGGCATCTCTGCCGAAGAATTGCAGGGAGGCACTTTTCACTCGTTCGGACGCCGGATTCTCCAGCCTCATGCTGAGCTCCTGGGCTACGGGCGCGATTTCCTCATCCTCGACCGCTCCGATGCGAAGGAGCTGGTCTCAGCCTGCCTGCGCGAAGCCAATATCGAAACCAAGGGCAAAGTCTTCCCCAAGCCCGATGTGCTTCTGGAGATGTTCAGCGAGGCTCTGAATCTTTCGATGAGCCTGGCAGAGGTAATCGAGAAGCGCCACTCGACCTTCTGGGAAAAAACCGAACAGATCGAGGAGCTCTACAAGGCCTACACCCGCCGCAAGCTCGAGCAGAACAAGATGGATTTCGATGACCTGCTCTGCCTGCCGCTGCGGCTCTTCAAAGAGCATCCCGATATTCTCGAGTATTACCAGAAGCGCTTCAGCTATATCCTCGTCGATGAATACCAGGATACGAACCATACCCAGAATGAATTTCTCGAGCTGCTCGCAGCCCGGAGCCAGGGGCTTATGGTCGTCGGCGATGATGCCCAGAGCATTTACTCCTGGCGAGGCGCCTGCTTCCAGAATATCCTCGAATTCACTCAACGCCACCCCAAAGCTCTCACCTATACGATTGAGACCAACTACCGGAGCTCGAATCCGATCCTGCAAGTCGCCAACGAAAGCATTTCCTACAACGAAAAACAATTCCCCAAAAACCTCCAGGCCGTCAGCGAATCAATCCAGAAACCAACTTTAATCACCTGCGGCGACAGTTACGCGCAGGCCGAGTGGATCGCCCGGGAAGCCCGGCGGCTGAACCAGGAGGGAATCCCGCTGCGGCAGATGGGCATTCTCTACCGGGCGCACCATCACGCGATGGAGCTCCAGATGGAGCTGCGCAAACTTGGCATCCCTTTCAAAATCAGCAGCGGCATCCGCTTCTTCGAACAGGCGCACATCAAGGATATCGCCTCCGTACTGCGCCTGACCTACAGTCCCTGCGATGAGGTCGCCTTCAAACGATTGGTCGGCAAGCTGCCCGCAGTGGGCGCCAAGACCTCCGACCGGCTCTGGAACGCCTTTGCCGGTTCAGAGTGGCCCGAGAGCCTCAGCGCCGGGCTGGAACGGGTCACCCCGAAAATTCCGGCCAAAGCCCGCGAGCTCTGGAATATTTTTTGCAGGACCCTGAAACAGGTCGACCCGGTCTCCGTATCCCTGAGCCTGCCCGAGATGATTGATGAGCTGCTTAAGGGCTTTGCAGAAGATTGGATGATGGCCGAGTATGAAAACGCCCAGGCACGCCTGGAGGAAGTCGAGCAACTCAAGATCTACAGTCGCCAATTCGAGGGGCTGGAAGACTTCCTCTGCGAAATGGCGCTCCAGACCAATGCCGACGGCGAACAGGACGGGGCCGAAGAAGAAGAGGTGGATAAGCTCATCCTCTCAACGATCCACCAGGCCAAGGGGCTGGAGTACGACGTCGTATTCGTCATGATGCTTTGCGAAGGGATGTTCCCCACCTTCCGCAGCATGGAAAAGAGTGAGAACCTGGAGGAGGAACGCCGCCTCTTCTATGTCGCCGTCACCCGGGCCCGCAAACATCTCTACCTGATCTATCCGCAACGCCGTTCGCTCGGGGGCAACTTCGAGCGGCAATTGCCCTCTCGCTTCATTCAGGAGCTGAGCCCAGAACTCTTTGAAATGGAGACTCATGCCCATACTTTCAGCCCTTACGGGAGCCACCGGCAATCCGGGACAGAGCGCTTCCTTCCCACGGAAGAGGCCAATGAAGACGACCCCTTTTAAACCTTTTTGACTTTTAATTATGAGTAAATATAGAACCACACCCGTCGTTACGGACAAGATGCCTCCGGGCGTCCCCTATATTATTGGCAATGAAGCCGCCGAGCGTTTTTGCTTCTACGGAATGAGGGGCATTCTCATTATCTTCATGACCCAGTACCTTATGAACGCTCAGGGAGAGCTCGACTGCATGAATAAGGAGGAGGCCAAAGGCTGGTATCACCTCTTCATGTCGGCGATCTATTTCACCCCTTTCCTGGGGGCGATTCTCTCGGATATGTTCCTGGGCAAATACAAAACGATCTTGAGCCTCTCCATCGTCTACTCGATGGGCTGCGCAGCGCTGGCTTTTGACCAGACCCGTCTGGGACTGGCGATTGGCCTGACCCTGATCGCGATTGGCTCTGGCGGCATCAAGCCGTGCGTCTCCTCCAATGTGGGGGACCAGTTCGGTGCCAAAAACGCCCACCTCCTTTCTAAAGTTTTCGGATGGTTTTATTTTTCGATCAATGTCGGCTCCCTTCTCTCCATGTCGCTCACGCCCTGGCTCATGGATAAATACAGCCCCAGAGTCGCCTTCGGAGTGCCGGGTCTCTTCATGATTGCCGCCACTGCGATCTTCTGGATGGGCCGCAATAAATTCGCCCACATTCCTCCCAACGGAGTCAAATCCGTCAAGGAAACCTTCTCTCTGTCTAATCTCAAAATTATCCGCAATCTTATTATTATCTATATCCCCATCCTGATGTTCTGGTCGCTCTATGATCAATCCTCCTCTGCATGGATTCTGCAGGCAGAGAAAATGGACCTCTCTTTCCCGGGGTTCGGGCTGAGCCTTTTCGGCTACACGATTATTCCGGATGATTTCAAGCTCCTGGCTTCTCAGACGCATATTTTTAACCCGTTCCTCATTCTGCTCTTTATTCCGCTTTTCAACTACGGAATTTATCCGCTGATCAATAAAGTCTATCGGCTGACGCCTCTGCGCAAAATCGGCATCGGAATGTTCCTCACCGCAGCCTCGTTCCTCATGATCGCCCTCATCGAATCATGGATCGTCAAAGGCCATACCCCCCACGTTTGGTGGCAGTTCCTGGCCTATATCATCCTGACGTCTGCCGAGGTCATGGTCTCCATTACCTGCCTGGAATTCTCCTACGCACAGGCGCCCAAGCGGCTCAAATCGCTCATTATGGCAACCTTTTACCTCAGCGTTACCGGCGGCAATCTCTTTACCTCTGCCATCAACTTCCTGATCAATGACAGCAAGACCGGCCAGAGCCGTCTGGGCCCGGTGGAGTATTATCTCTTCTTTGTCGTCATGATGCTTTGCGCCACGGCACTCTTCATCTTCATCGCCTCCCGCTATCGCGAGACGCCTCAGGAGGAAAGTTTGCAGGGATAGGAGAGCACCCTCTCTAACGAAATACACCCGACAATGAATCCATTGCCGGGTGTATTTTTTTAAATTGAATTTACCGGGATAAAACCGGGAGCCTAACGCTTCCAGCCGGGAATTTCCGCTTCGGGGAAGAGCTCCAGGATATGTCTGCGAACGCGCTCGGCCTCTTTTATGGGGAAACGGCGGCGGTTGGCAGCTCTTTCGATGCCGTTCAGGAGCTCCAGCCAATCCTCCAGGGGCGGCTTCTCAAGCGCCTCCCATTGATCAAAGCGTCCGGGCCTCCAGTAAAAGAGCCAGCGGTCCCCCACATGCTGGGCATAGACCTGGACCTTTTGGCCCTCCTCATCGCGTTTTTTCCAACCTATTTCAGCTTTGGCCATAAGAAGGTGCATCCGGGAAAGTGACGGAGGCGATCGCCATGGCGGCGATGCCCTCCTTGCGGCCCACAAAACCCATCGTCTCGTTGGTCGTGGCCTTGATCCCCACCGCTTTGGAATTGATATTGAGTGCGGAGGCTATCTGGTATTTCATCTCCTTGATATGGGGGGCGATCTTGGGAGCTTCGGCGATCAGACTGCTATCCACATTCACGATCCGGCCCCCGCGCAAAGCGAGCAACCGGGAGATTTCCTTCAGAAACACGGTGCTGCGGACTCCCTTCCAGCGCGAATCCGTATTCGGGAAAAAATGCCCGATATCGTCCTCTCCCATCGCGCCCAGCAAAGCATCGCTGATCGCGTGAATGAGAACATCCGCGTCAGAGTGCCCCTCCAGCCCATGAGTGTGGGCGATTTCAACACCGCCCAGAAAGAGCTTGCCGCCTTCCACCAGTTGGTGAACATCGTAACCAATGCCAACCTTATACATAAGGTCCGCTATTGTGCCCGATTTTTATTTCCATGGCAAGCGGCGCGAGTATATAATAGTGGAGCGACTGAGCGGCCTATCAGAGCCGTCCAAGAGGTAAATATTATGATCATCGTTCTGAAACCCGGTATTACCGAAGCAGAAGAAACTCGAGTCCTGCACGAAATTGAAGCTCGCGGTTATACACCCCATGTGATGCGGGGTGTCAGCCGAGTCGTCATCGGCGCCATCGGTGATGCTCAGGCACACCAGAGTCTGGAAACGCTGGCTTCCTGGAGCCAGGTGGAAAGCGTCACACGCATCCAGAAGCGCTATAAACTCGTCAGTAAAGAAGGCCAAAAAGTAAGATCCACCGTCAAAATCAATGATCACGTCCAGATCGGCGGTCGGAAGGTGCAGTTGATGGCCGGTCCCTGCTCTGTCGAAAACGAAAAGCAACTGATGACGGTCGCTGAGAAGGTCAAATCCTGCGGCGCCAACATCTTGCGGGGCGGCGCCTTTAAACCGCGCACCTCACCTTACGAATTTCAAGGCCTGGGAGAAAAAGGGTTGAAGCTCCTGGCCAAGGCGCGTGAAGCCACCGGGCTGGCTATCGTGACCGAGTGTCTCTCCGAAGAACATGCCGAAATGGTCGCAGAGTATGCCGATATTATCCAGATTGGCGCCCGCAACGCTCAGAACTTCCAGCTCCTGATCGCCGCAGCCCATACCGGTAAACCGATTCTGCTCAAGCGCGGTCCCTCCATGCTGATCGAAGAGTGGCTCCTGGCCGGAGAATATATCCTCTCCAGCGGCAACCCGAACCTCATTTTCTGCGAACGCGGTATCCGCACCTTTGAAACCTACACCCGCAATACCCTGGACCTGATGACGATCCCGATCCTTCGGCAGGAGACTCATTGCCCGATCGTGATTGATCCCTCTCAGGGATGCGGCAACGCCAACCTGGTCGAGACTCTTTGTTTCGGTGCCGTCGCTATGGGAGCCGATGGACTCCTCATTGAGGTACATCCGGACCCGACCCGTGCCTGGTCCGATGGCGCTCAGCAGGTGACTCTGGAAGCTTTCGAGAAACTGACGAAGAATTTGCTCCCCTTCCTGCATGCTGCCGGAAGAGAGTAAGTTTTCGCGATACACATTAAGCCAAAACCACACCCCCTCAGTGAGTGGGTGTGGTTTTGTAATTCTGCGACGATTGGAATCGGTTTTGCCCTCTACAGGCTGAAATACCCGGCAACAACCATGACGATAAAACCGACCAGACTGGTCATAATCAATTTACAGCGAAGACCCCGTTTTCCCAGGACGAGGCAGAGCCCCGTGATATAAAGCACGATCATCACGACTCCCAAGGCAACGCCAAGAACCTTGAACGCCACGCCGCACTTGGCCTTGTGCAGCATCACCGTTTTGAAGTACAGGTTCGGATTATTCACCTGGAGAGTTGCCGTATCCTTATCAGTATTGGGAATTAACACCAGATGGTAGCCGGTCGCGCTGCCCAGAGTGACCCCCATTTTGCCTTTTTTCGCCTTACCCTCGGGAACCTCTATCCCGGTTTCCTTTGCGAATTTCACCATGACCTCCTCCTGGGCTTCGATGTTCTGAGTCAGAGGCCGAGGCAACGGTTTATCGAGCTTGATCTCGTAGGCTTTGGTATTCAAATCCCCTGTGATTCCAAACACATAAAGTGCCCCCGTTATGGCAAAGAGAATCGCCACGGGCAGAAAAAACATAGCCAGGTACGAGTGAAGACAGCGGCAAAGCTTGTTGGAACCATTATTATTGTTCGCTGTCCCATTTTTGATATTTGTTTCCATATCGTTCTTTATAACACCGGGTATTCCTCGCGGTATCCCTTCCAGAAGTTAGAAACCACACAGAGGAAAAAGTTTCCAGAAAAATAAGCCATGTTTTGTTTTGTGAAATCTTCCCTTTCATGTATGATCTCCCCCGAAAGTGAGTTGATTGCCACGCAATGCCCTACGAAGATGGTTTCAGCTGGACAGAGTTACGGCGGATTTGCTCGCTCCGGCCTCTCAGTTTCGATGAGACTCAGGTAAGTTTAACCCATAAGTCACAAATGCATATATGAGGGTTCGACTCAATCAAGTAAGTAAATTTTTCGGCAAAACCGCGGCGGTCGATAACGTCTCGCTGGAAGTTGCCGATGGGGAGCTTTTTTTTCTCCTGGGTCCCAGCGGCTGCGGCAAGACAACGCTCCTGAGGCTCCTGGCCGGTTTTTATCAGCCCGATGCAGGGCAAATCTTTTTTGGCGATCACCCGATGAACGCCGTGGCGCCCGAGCGCAGAAACTGCGGCATGGTCTTCCAGAACTACGCCCTCTGGCCGCATATGACCGTGGAGGGCAACGTCGCTTATGGGTTGGACGTAAGGAAAATCAAGGCTGAGGAGAAAGAGGCAAGAGTTCGCGAGGCGCTGCAGATTGTCAAAATGAGCGAGTATGCAAGCCGTCCTGTCAACCAGCTCTCCGGCGGGCAGCAGCAGCGGGTGGCACTGGCCCGGGCGATTGTCATTCGTCCCGATGTTCTCCTTCTGGATGAGCCGCTCTCCAACCTCGATGCCCGGCTGCGTCTCTCCATGCGCAACGAAATCCGCCGGATTCACGCCCAAACCCGAATCACTACTTTTTACGTCACCCATGATCAATCCGAGGCACTGAGCATGGCAGATCACATCGCAATCCTGAATCAGGGCAGAATTGAGCAAATCGGCACACCCTCCGAGCTGTACTGCAAACCGAACAGTCCCTTTGCGGCGGATTTCATGGGCGAGATCAATTGGATCGATGCGGTCGTGGAAGAGCCCGGCTCCGGTCGGCGTGTCTGCGTACGCAGCGGAGAGTTTCTCTGGGAGGTCGCCAGCACACGGCCCTGGATAAAGGGAACGGAGGTGCGAATCGGTTTTCGTCCCGAATCTGTCTCTTTTTCGCATGGGTCGGCAGAAAACAGCTTCCCGGCAACCATCCTGGAGACCTTTTACCTGGGGGGCCAGCAGGAAACGCTTTTAAAAACCGGCTTTCTGGGCGATCAATCTGTACGCGCCCTGGAAATCAACCCCGGAAAAAACGACTCCGCCAACAAACTCAAGACGGTTTCCATTGATGCAGAACAGATTCTCATTTTTGAAAAGTCTTCCAAGTGAGACAAAAAATTGAAACTTCTCCCTGCTATCGGTGTTGAATTCCCGACGGATTGGGAGTAATCTCTTTGCGCTGCGGATGTCTATCCATTCAAAATGAGTGGTGTCTCATCCGGGCAATGCGCAAAACGACGGGTTAGCGGGTCTATTTTTATGTTCCGGCTTTGGTCGGCATTCCAAAGCAGGGGGCGTTTAGCTGTTTGTGCGAAAACTCAAACCAAAATGCCGATGGTTTCTGAAGGTATATGAATAGAATTTTAGTATCGGTGGCAGTTCTTTCTGTGTCTGCTCAATTGTTGGCCTTTGCTCAGGAGGAGTCCGCTCTTCCTTCTTCTTCCCCTGAGCCTGCTCTGGAAACCCAGGCGGAGAGCAACCTCAAGGCACTGAGCCTGTCCGACTGCGTCCAGATCGGCCTTGAGCACAACCTGGATATCAAAATCAACAGGTTTGCCCCAGAGATTTCCGAGTACAATTACTCCATGGCCTATGCGGGCTATGACCCGGTTCTCAACACCTCCTATACCTACGGATTCTCCAAAAACCCGGGCTCGCTCGACCCGGGCACGACCATCATCAACCTGGACCGGGATATCTACAGCGACTCTTTATCAAGCTCACTGTCCATGCTTTCTCCTTCCGGCGGTACGGTCAGTTTGTCGGGCAACTACAATCGCAGCGGATTTTCATCGGGCATGTACAACATGGGCAACAACGATCAGTTTAACGCCAACGGAGCCATCAATCTGCGCCAGCCGCTTCTGAAAAACTTCTGGATCGACGGAACCCGCATGGGCATCAAAGTCGCCAAAAAGAACATGGAAGTTTCGCAGCTGACTTATGAGTACAGCCTGATGACCACAATTTACAGCATCGAGAATGCCTACTACTCCCTGATCGGAGCCCGGGAAGACATTATCGCCGCGGAGCAGAACCTCTCTCAGGCGGAAGAATTTCTGGAAGAAACCCGCAAAAAAGTGGAATTGGGAAGCCTGATTGATCTGGATACTAAAGATGCCGAGTCCCGCGTTTCTTCAGCAAAATCCTCCCTGATCGCCATTCGCCAGGCCTATATGACGGCCGCCAACACGCTGCGCTCGCTCTTGAGCGATAACTTTACCCTCTGGCAGGATACGGATTTCGAACTCACCGATGAGCTCATCTCCACACCGACTCTGCCCAGCCGCGCCGAGAGTTGGTTCAAGGGAATGACGATGCGCCCGGACCTGCTCCAGATGAAAAAAGACCTGGAAAACAGAGATATCTATGTCAGATACAGCTATAATCAACTTTTCCCGCAGTTGGACCTGCTCGGCTCCTATGGCCACTCAGGCGCAAGCCTCAATAACGGCGCCCGCTCTCTGACCCAGGCGAGTCAGGGAACCTACCCGAGATACACTGTCGGAGGTCAGCTCTCTATGCCCCTGGGCAATATCTCGGCTCGCAACACCTATAAAACCCGTAAAGCCGAACGGGAGCAGAGCATTCTCTCTCTCAAGCAAAAAGAGCAGAATGTCATGGTCGAAATCGATAACGCCATTAACAGCGTCAACAGCAGTCTGGAAGCGATCGTCTCCACTCGGGACGCCCGCAAATATGCCGAACAGGCTTGGGAAGCCGGCAAAATCCGCCTCGATCACGGCAAGGCAACCTCCTTTGAAGTGCTCCAGCTGCAGACCACCGTTTTCCAGAACCGCCTGGCCGAAATCCGTGCCCTGGTCACCTATAACATCAATCTCTCCACTCTCCGTTATAGGGAAGGCGGCACTCTTGAAAAATACAATATCGTTGTAGATTACGAATAAAAGCGGGATTTGCCTCCCACCCCGATAACCTTCGGAAGTATTGTCGAAAAAACCGTATGTTTACGCCGGGTTTAAAACTTGAATTGACAATAAAAAAGGTTTGCATTGAGTTTTTATTTTTGCCACACTGGCATTATTGAATCTGTTTGGGGTTTCTTCTAACGACAGAAGGCGGCCAAAAACAGGAGGAGAAAAGTTGTGCTATGACTAAGAGCGCTAAACAAAAGAAGGGCACCCCAAAAGAGACGGGGCCTAAAATGAAGAAAAGTGCCAGGACCAAAGCAACACTGTTGCAGGCTGCTCTGAAGCACTTTTCCAACACCGGCTACTCCGCAACTTCCATTCAGGATATTGTGGATGAAGCTGACTTCACCAAGCCGACCCTTTACTACTACTTTAATAGTAAGGCGGACTTGTTCTCCGCATTGATTGGGGAGGCACTGAAGGATTTCCACCTTCTGTTTAAACAAACGGTTTCCGGCGGTGGCACTGTGCGCGACGTCCTGCTGAACCTCCTTCTGACCTCTTCCAAACAGGCTCAGGAGAGGGGCTCGCTCGTGCGGCTGATCCAGTACTCTTTCTCTGCTGCCGAAAAGGAAATTCCCTACAGGGAAAAATGCCTTCAGGAAGCTCTGAAGCTGCCCCAGATACTGGAAGACTACTTTACCCAAGAGATTAAGTCCGGTAATTTCAAGAGTAAGTTTGATGCTCACGATGTTGCTGAGACGCTTCTGGGAACCATTACCCATCTCACGAACAAGCAATTGGTCAGGAAAGAACCCCCCTTATCACGCAAGCGGGCGGAGACGATTGCCGACATGTTCCTGGGTGGTGTACAGGCTGCCCAGTAACCGGCCAAAAGGCACTCCACCGAAAGAAGGGAAAAAAAACGAAAATTATTTTCTCACAGGGCTTGACATTTTTTTCAATCCTGCCATTCTTACGCCAGATGGCAAGTGCCCGAAGCACTTCTATCTTTTGTTATGATCGGGGCATGCTTGATAGTTCGCAATGGAGGTTTGCTTTCGATAGTTTACGTTTCCAGTGCGAAGTTTAGTTCTATTCAATGAAGATATATGTAGGCAATATTGCCTTCAACACTACCGAAGATGATCTGCAGGAAGCATTTCAGCAGTTCGGTTCCGTAACCTCAGCTGCTGTTATTACAGATCGTCACACCGGCCGTTCCAAAGGGTTCGGTTTCGTAGAGATGGATAACGACGAGGAAGCTCGTACCGCTATTTCTACCTTAAACGGACAGGAAGTCGGCGGACGCCGTGTGGTGGTAAGTGAAGCTCGTCCTCGCGAGGAAGGCGCATCCCGCCCTCCACGTGGTGGTGGTGATCGTTTTCAGCGCGGTGGTCGCAGTGGCGGCGGCCGTAGCGATCGTACAGCGGAAGCTATTAATTTCTAGTTTGTATTTGGCCTCCTAAAGAGGCCCCAAGAACCGGAGCTTTGCTCCGGTTTTTTGTTTTAAAACCCTCCCCTCAACCAGAATTGACTTCTCTTCTCGCTTTTGAATCGTTAGGCTGGCTGGCGCAAATGTAAATTGCGTTCTATGGCAGAAGCATTAAGCAATAAACCTCGCTGGGCCGGTTTGGAGTATGCGACTCTCCAACAATGTATGCATTGTGGACTATGTCTTTCGGTTTGCCCCACCTTTTCGGAAACTAAACGTGAACGGCATAGCCCGCGGGGACGTGTGGCACTGGCCCGCGCCATTGCCGACGGGAAAACTCCGATGACCAAAGCCTTCGCAGAGGAAATCTATTTCTGCCTCGGATGCCTCGCCTGCACGAGCGCCTGCCCCGCAGGCGTGGATTACGCGACGATTTTTGAACATGCCCGCGCGGAGACTGAGAAATCAGGTCTGCTCAATAATCCCGTACGCAACGTCATCCGCAAAACTACCGTCCACTGGCTTTTCATGGACCTGAGGCGCCTCCTTTTCCTGGGCTGGTTCATACGCTTATACCAGAGGCTCGGCATTCAATGGCTGATTCGCTCCAGCCGCGTCATGAAGCTCATGCCTAAACGCCTCCAGGAGCTGGAAGCGATGACCCCGACGATTCCCAAAAAATTCTCTTCCCGGATGATTCGCACGACTACTCCTCCCAAAGAAGGCAGGAGTGCCCGCTATCGGGTCGCTTTCCTGACCGGTTGCGCTCAGGACCTCATCTTCAGCCAGATCAACCGCGATTGCGTGGAAGTTCTCTCCTGGAACGGCTGCGAAGTCTATTCGCCTAAACACCAATACTGCTGCGGCTCTCTCCACGCCCACAATGGCGAAACCGAGCTCGCGCGCCAGCTGGCCATTAAACAGCTCGAGCAATTTCCTCCCGAAAAATTTGACGCCATCATCAGCAATGCCGGCGGCTGCGGCTCACACATGAAGCACTACCACGCTTTCCTTAAAGACGACCCGGTCTTGGGCCCCAGAGCCAAACTCTGGGATTCCAAAGTGAAAGATATTCATGAATGGCTCGAAGAAATCGGTTTTGAACCACCCGCCGCGAACCCTCATGCCAGTAAAATCAAAGTCACTTACCATGAAAGCTGCCACCTGGCCCATGGACAAAAAGTGACCCAGCAGCCTCGCTCCATCCTGCACTCCATTCCAAACCTGGAATTGATCGAGCTTCCCGAAAGCGACTGGTGCTGCGGCAGCGCAGGCATTTACAATATTACCCAGCCGGTGATGGCCAATAAATTACTGGATAGGAAAATCGCCAATATCCTCAAGACCGGTGCGGAAATCGTCGCCAACGGTAATTCGGGCTGCCTGCTCCAGTTGAGCAACGGCATGAAAGAGCGAAAACTCTCCATCCGGGTCGCTCACCCTATCACACTTCTGGCCGAAGCTTACAGGCAACGTGAAAAAAGATAACGCGACCGCCCATAAATGCTCTGTTTGCGGATATGCCTTGCAGCCTTTCCATCTGGAAGAGCCGCTCTCATGGCAAAGATGTTCGCGCAAGCTCTGCGGCCATATTCAGAGAGAACCCGCCCCGGCCGGTACGAACTCTGAGTCTCCCCTCTTCACCGATATGGCGCCGGCACCTGCTCCGGCTTCTCTCTGGGAAAAACTCAGGGATACCTTCGACAGCGCCTCTCAATCAGATTCGAAAGATCGCGAGCTCTGGGAAAGACTTTACCTTCCCGAGACACCGGGCACCTTATTGGAGCTGGGATCAGGCGACCCATCCCGAATTATGAAAGCAACCGCTCTGGGATGGACAGCGGAGTCGTGGCACCTCTCCTCCAGGGCGCCTCAGCAGTGGCAGGATAAGGGGTTGAAGCTGAAATCGGGAGAACCCGATTGGAACTCCTACTCACCGGAAAGCTTCGACGCCGTGGTCATCCGCTGGGCTCTGGAGCAAAGCGCAGATCCCATCGCGTTGCTCAAAAATGCATGGAGAATTCTCAAGCCCACCGGCAGGCTCGTCATCATCGCCTGGAATTCTCACTCACTGGGCAACGAACTCTATGGAGCCCGCTGGCTGCCTCTCTCTATCCCTCAGCATCTGCGGCTTTACTCGCCGGGTTCTCTGCGCAGAACCATGGCTCTGGCCGAGATTGGGGATAAGTTCGCTCTCTTTACATCCTTTGCAGGTCAATTGCCGCAGTCTCTCCCCGCTCAACCTCAATCCGAAATGGATGCCCTCAGGCAGAAGGCCTTGAAACAACTCCGGGAGGATCCCCTCTGCGGTGAAGCGCTGGTACTGGTCTGCGAAAAACAGAAATAATTTCACAATGAATATAATTGAAACCGAATTTGAAGGACTCCTCATTCTCGAACCTAAAATCTTTGGAGATAAACGCGGATATTTTGTCGAAACCTGGAACCGGGAGCGCTACCGTCAGGCTGGCATCCCGTTTGCCTTCGTACAGGATAATCTCTCTCTGAGCCAGCAGGGAACTCTGCGCGGACTGCACTATCAAATCCCGCCGCAAGGTAAGCTCATCACGGTGCTGGAGGGATGCGTGCAGGATGTCGTCGTGGATTTAAGGCGAAACAAGAGCACGTTCGGCAAGTGGTTTTCCCTGGAGATGGACGGAGAAAATAAGCGCCAGCTTTTTGTCCCGCCGGGTTTTGCTCACGGCTTTGCCGTCTTGAGCCCGAGCGCTCTCTTTCACTATAAATGCACCGAGCTCTATCAACCCAAAGGAGAAGTCACGCTGCTCTGGAATGATCCGGATATCGGTGCTGAATGGAAAGTAGACTCGCCTCTTCTCTCGGAGAAAGATAAAGCAGGTCTCCGCTTCAAAATGCTGCCTTCAGAAAAACTTTTCTAACCTCCTGGAGCTCACCTCGGCAATTTTTCAAAGTTTTTTAATTTTTTTTCGTATTTTTTGATATCGATGTTCCTTTCGCTTCAGCTTGAATTAGAACAGGTTATAAATATCAGCCCTGTTTTCATGTGCTTTTCTACGATAAAAAATTAGATTTTTTTCGGCTTTAGGGCTTTACAGGAATGCTACTTGTGCTAGAATTCCTGTGGTGTTGGGGTTGGGAGGATCCCGTGTGGATTCATGTGGGTTACGTGTCTCCAGTCCCGATGGGTTATTGATGAGTTAGAATGAAAGTTTTGTTTATGAAAAAGATGATGATGCTTATAGCCGCGGTTCTGATTGCGGCTTCGGTCTCTGCAAACGCGCTCACAACCGAGCAGTTGAGTGCGATTGAGAACACCATCAGCGGTGCCAAGCTTGCGAAGGTAGGCACAGTTGCCAGTGAGTTGGTCACCAAGGCAACCGCAGCTGATCGGAAAGATGTCGTGATTCAGGTGGTTCGCGCAACTAAGTCACACAAGGCGGGCGCACTCTTGCAGACCGTGGTCGCCATCTCAAAGGAAAATCCTGACATGGCCCCCTTGGCTGCTTCCACTGCGGCAAGCCTCTCCAAGAAACAGGCTGTGAAGATCGCCAAGGCTGCGATGCAGGCCGCTCCTGCCTATGTCGAGAGCATCTCTCGCGAAGTTTCTGTAGCTGCTCCCAAGTATGCCGAACAGGTGCTCGCTGCTGCTGCTCCCAAGTTGCCCATTTTCCCGGGTAAAGATGCTTACGGCAATGACGCCGGTTATGCAACGATGTACAGCCCGTTGGCTTTGGATCCTGGAACCAGCGATGACCGTCGTTTGCCGGCATACGACCAACCCTAATCGGAAGTTGAATAAATAATTTACAAACGACCTGCGTGCAGGTCGTTTTTTTATTTCTCACGTCAAAGTCCGAATATCTATGGCTGAAGTTTTAAAATACCTCAGGACCCTGGCGGACCCGACCCGCCTGCGGATTCTCTGTCTTCTTGAAAAAGAAGTGCTTTCAGTTCGGGAGCTTCAGGCCATCACCCGGATGGGGCAATCGAGAATCTCAACCCATCTGGGTGTCTTGCAGGAAAGTGAGCTCGTCTATTCCCACCGCAAGGGAAGAAGCATTTTCTACAGACTCTCTCCGCTGGAAGAGCTTTCCCATTCGGCTCTCATCCGGTCCGCTTTGGAAGGGGCCCGGCAGCTTCCGGATTATTCAAGCGATCAGGCTAATCTCAAACGTGTGCTCGCTCTGCGCAAGGAGCGCTCCCGGCTATTCTTCAATCAGGTTGCCGGACGCTTTGATCTCAAGTATGGTCCGGGCCGCTCCTGGCAGGCTTTCGGTCAACTGCTTCTCAAAATGCTCCCTCCTCTGGTGATCGCCGATCTGGGTTCCGGAGAGGGTCTCATGAGCGAGCTCTTCGCCCAAAGCGCCAAGCAGGTTATCGCTGTCGACAGCTCGCCCGAAATCATCCGCTTCGGGGAAAACCAGGCCAAAAAAGCGAGGATTAAAAATATCGAGTTTCGCCTGGGAAATATAAAGGAGCCGCCTATCGACCCGGCCAGTGTGGACGTCGCCATTCTGAGCCAGGTCCTTCACCATCTCGAGCAACCTGAGCTGGCTATTTCAGCCGCCATCCGAATCCTGGTTCCCGGCGGTAAAATATTTATACTGGACCTTTTGAAGCATCACTTTTCCGAGGCACACGAGGTTTACGGAGATACAAGACTCGGTTTTTCAGAAGGGGAAATTCACTTGCTCCTGGAACAGGCAGGTTTTGAAAATATCGATATCTCAATCGCCTCCCGAGAAGAAAACCCACCCTACTTCCAGACACTGCTGGCAACAGCGGTTAAAAAGCGGGATTCCTGAATTGACTGCCCGGGCAATTATCGGTGGTGACAATTCTCCCGGACACGCTCTAACGCAAGAGCCTCAAACCTCAATCTATCTGAACGGAAAATAAATCCAAAAGGCGGTTCAGATCTTCCTTGCTGTAAAACTGGATTTCCAGGCTCCCTTTGCCGCCGTCGCTGGATTTGACTTTCACCTGCGTTCCGAAAGCCTCTCTGAGCTTCTCCTCGATTTTTTTCAGGTGGACGTTTAACGGCAGCGCCTGTTTTTTCTTGGCCGGATCATCCTTGCTCAGTTTACGAGCCACCAGGGCTTCAGTTTCACGAACGCTGAGCTTGCCGGCGATCACCCGCTCGGCCAGGATCTGCATATCCTCAAAAAGCTCCAGCGACAGGATCGCCTTGGCATGACCCACGCTCAGGCGTCCATCCGCCACCATGAGTTGTACCGATTGAGGCAGCTTGAGTAACCGCAATGCATTCGCCACAACGACTCGGCCCTTACCCACACGGCTGGCCGCAGATTCCTGAGTCAATTCGAATTCCTGAATCAGCTGCTCAAAGCCCCGAGCCTCATCAATGGGATTCAAATCTTCACGCTGAAGGTTCTCCACCAGCATGAGCTCCAGCACCGTGCGGTCATCGGCCTTGCGGATGACGGCAGGCACCTCTTTGAGTCCGGCCAGTTTGCCCGCACGCAGACGGCGCTCTCCTGCAATCAGCTCATAGCCCTCACCTACCTGGCGAACAATCAAAGGCTGCAGAATCCCCTGTTCCCGGATAGATTGAGCCAGCTCATCCAATGAGGAGGTTTCAAAAAATTTTCTCGGTTGGAGCCGAGCATTGGAATAAACCCGGTTCACGGGAATCATCAAGACGCGTGACTCCCCCGTGGCGAACTCCTGAGTGGTTTGAGAAGAACTCTTTTTTCCAGGAGTCTCTGTAGATGCCGTTTTACCGGCGCCCATAGCCTTTGCGCTACTCGCCGCTTCCCGGGATTTACCGCCACCCATCAAAGCTCCAAAACCTCTGCCCAATGCCGATTTAGCCATGCCATTAGGATTCTCAAAAAAGGACGTTTTGTCAACACTGCGATAATTTTTTTAAATAAATTCATTTCGCCTGTCCCACTGATTTTAGTATAGATAACACCTTTATTCAGAGAGTGTTACTATACACGAACCCTCCTTTCCACGCTTCTGCGTCCAAAAAATTGAAAAAAAGAATGAAAAAATTCCCAAAAACCCCTTGCTTTATCCTTCATTTCCTGCGATAGTTTCGACGGTGTCGGGAAGATGTCTTGCGGAGACGTTATATAACGTCGAAGTCAGCTCTTCGAATGTTATGATATCGGGCTGGTTTTTTGTTATTCAAAAAGTTGGCCGTGTTGATGTTGAGAAAGATTAAGTTATGAACATGATTAAAACTGTAACGGTTGCTTCTGTCTTGGCGGCTGCTAGTATCGCTCAGGCGGATGTGCTGTTTGACAGCCTGAGTACGTTTGATACCTCCGAGACGAGGGTCATCGAATCCCAGGTAGTTGGCATGACCATCCTGACTCAGGATAGTCTCAGGGGTTCAGACTTCTATAACCTGTTCAATTTCACTGGAGCTGGCGACTTGTCGTTTGTTTTGTCGGATACCCCCGGCAGCACTGCTGATTTCGCCATGTATGCCAATGATAAGATCTATTCAATCGATGGCCGCAGTTACTGGGGCCCCGGTTACAGATTGGCAGGAACAGAGTTTGAATTTGATACTTATGTAGATGGCCACGCCGGCAAAGTATCCACTACTGATTTCAAGACCTTTGATAGTCCGGTAGCCTATCATGATAGGAACTGGGCGGGTGTCTCCGTGATCGTCAGCTCTGCTGATACTGTCACTATGCCTTTGTCTCAGCTGGCCAGCGGTTACAATTCGATCGCTCCGGGTCTGGACATTAATAAGGACTACTGGATCGGAACGGATGCCAATTTTGATAGTTGGCCTTCCACTCTGGGCCTGGGCACCTATGGTGATCCGGAGAATTACAAGCCCTTCTCCTTCACGGTAGAGGGAACTGTTACAACCGTACCCGAAGCCAGCACGATGCAATTGGCCCTCATGGGTCTGGCCGCACTCGGTGGCTATGCAGGTTTGCGCCGTTTCAAACGGAACTAATTTGTAATCATAAATTTTCAGAGAGCGTGGGTTAGCCCACGCTTTTTTGTTTTCCCGTTTCATCGTTTTATCTATTACGGAGCTGAAACGGAAACGCGAAAGGGCAGAGGACATTCATTGTCCTCTGCCCTTTCTTAAAGAAGAACAGGTTAAAGAAGGAGCGTTTTAATCACTCATCCAATCCAGGATCGATTTTTGAGTATGAAGGCGATTTTCCGCCTGATCAAAAATGACGGTGGAGAACTGCTCAAACACCTCTTCAGAAATTTCTTTGCCACGATAGGCAGGCAGACAGTGAAGAACGATCGCTCCCTTTTTGGCTTTCTCCAATAGTTTGCGGTTAATCTGATAGCCATTGAGAAGAGTCAGACGCCGGGCTTCCTCCTCTTCCTTGCCCATCGAGATCCATGTATCGGTATAGAGGACATCGGCTCCCTCCGACGCCTCAAGTGGATCGGTCGTGCGGACGATTTTTCCCTTCGCCTTTTCCACGACCTCATCGGAAAGCTGAAATTCTTCCGGAGCGGCCACACGCAGCTCAAAATCCATTTTGCCTGCCGCAAAAGCCCAAGAATTGGAGATATTGCTGGCACCGTCGCCCACAAAAGCGACGACCTTGCCGCGAACCGTGCCGAACCTTTCCTCCATCGTGAAAAGGTCCGTCAGAATCTGGCAGGGATGCTCCTGATCCGTCAGGGCGTTGACCGTGGGAATCTGCGAATAATGCGCAAAATCCTCCACATCCTGCTGGGCATAGGTGCGTATGATACAGCCATGCGTCATGCGTCCCAGAACCCGAGCGGTATCTTTCACCAGCTCTCCACGGCCCAACTGAATATCGTCGGTATTGAGGAAAAGGGCCTTGCCGCCCAGCTCGTGAATACCCACCTCGAAAGAGACGCGGGTACGGGTGGAGGACTTGGCAAAAATCATCGCCCAAGTCTGCCCCTTCAGAGGCAGGAGAGTTTGTGAACCGCGCTCGCGCTTGAACATTACGGTATTCTCCAATATCTGCTTAATGTCGCGAAACGAGATCTTTTCTATACTGAGTAGATGTTTCATCGTTTTATTTTTTTAGCCACTATAGCGGGCTGCTGCTTTTTCAATAAGGGCGAGGCCTTCCTCAACCTGTTCTTTGGTAATATTGAGGGGTGGTAAAAGGCGAACAATAGAGCCGCCAGCCGGAACGCTCAATACCCCCTCTTCTTTGAGCGCGTTGGTGAACACAATGGAAGCCGGAGAACCGTTGCCCGACAAAGCACCCGACTCCGTATTAAGCGAAATGCCCAGCATGAGTCCCATGCCGCGCACGCCCTTAAGCACACGGGAATAGCGACCGCACAAGGCCGTAAGACCTTCTTTAAAAAGCCGACTCATCTTCTTCACATTTTCTGCCAAAGATTCACTATCTATTATCTCAAGCACTTTTAATGCCACTGCGCACGCCAGAGGGCCTCCTCCGTAGGTTGTCGCATGGCTGCCGGGTCCGAGAATATCGGCATAGGGCTCGCGCACCCAGAATCCGCCCAGAGGGAAGCCGCCGCCAATACCCTTGGCCATGCTCACCGCATCGGGCAGGAAATCTGAAGCTCCGGCCACATCTTTCAATATCTCCTGGAAGCTGCAAAAGCTGCCGGTGCGATAATATCCGCACTGGACCTCATCCATCATGAGGAGCAGGTTGCGCTCATTGCAGAGCTTGCGCAATCCGAGAAGATATTCAGGGTTGGCCGGCTGAATTCCGCCCTCACCCTGTACACCCTCAATCAGAATCGCAGCCGTCCGGGGGCTGATTGCCGCCTCAGCTGCCGCAAGATCATTAAAAGGAATATAGTTATTGAAACCTTCCACCAGAGGGGCAAAGCCTTTCTTCACTTTCTCCTGACCCGTGGCGGCGATGCCGGCCAGCGTCCTGCCGTGGAAAGAATTCAAAGCCGTGATGATTTCGTAGCGGCCTGAGTCATGCCCGAACTTACGCGCCAGTTTATAAAGGCCTTCATTGGCTTCGCCTCCGCTATTGGAGAAAAAGCACTTCCCGGGGCCGATCCGGCTCACGATCTCTTTAGCCAGGAACCCCTGCCCTTCATGGTAATATAGATTGGAAATATGGATCATCCTCTGAGCCTGCTGGCGAAGAGCTTCCACAATTTGCGGATGCGCATGGCCCAGAGCGCTCACGGCGATGCCGGCACCCAGGTCCAGATAGCGCTTGCCTTCAGTATCCCAGAGATAGGAACCCTGCCCATACTTCACCACCAGATCAAAGCGCCCGTAACTCGGCACCACATACTGGTTGAATGTCTGTTTGATATTATCGGCTTTAGTATTCATCAAATTATTTTTAAGACTGGGAATTCTAGACCGCCAATTCGGTCCCCACGCCTGCATGCGTGAAAATCTCCAGCATCACGCTGTGCGGCATTCTTCCATCCACCAGCGAAACCTTCTCCACGCCCGCCTGAATAGCTTCCACAGCGCTATCCATTTTGGGAATCATTCCCGCTTCAATAACCCCCTTGCGCTTGAGCTCCTCGACCTCGGCAACATGGACCCGCGGTATGAGAGAGGTCATGTCATTCAAGTCGCGCATGAGCCCGGGAACGTCGCTCATGAAAACCAACCGCCGTGCCTTGAGCGCTATGGCCACCTGGGCTGCGGCGATATCCGCATTGCAGTTATAGAAATTACCCTCTTCATCGCAGGCGGTCGGGCTCAGAACCGGCGTAACGTTGTTGGCAATGCACTCGAGAATTTGCGTCGTATCCACTCCGGTCACCTCTCCTACGAAGCCGACATCCAACGGCTCTCCGCCTTCAACGGGGACCAGTTTCTTGCGGCACTTGAGCATTTTACTTCCCGGAAAACCTTTAGCCTTACCGCCAAAGCGCCCGATCGCCTCCACGACTCTCGGGTTGATCTCATAGGAGAGCACACGCTCCACCACGTTCATCGTCTGCTTATCGGTCAGGCGCATTCCCTTGATAAACTTCGTCTCAACACCCGATTCCTTCAAAGCCCGCGTAATGGCCTTACCTCCGCCATGGACCACGACCGGGTTAATCCCGACGGCTTCCAGGAACGTGATATCCCGGGCGACGCTGTCACGCTCTTCCGGATCCTGCGAATCCATGAAGCTGCCGCCATATTTCACCACGAAGGTTTCTCCCCGATATTTCTGAATATAAGGCAAAGCCTCCAAGAGAAAATCGGCCCGGATAATGAGCTGAGTTGTCGTCATAATGCGTCGGTTTGCTTTTGGGGGTTACTCTCCCTTATTGAAATCCACATATTTTTCGGTCAGATCGCTCGTATAAAAACGGGTGCTCACTTTGCCGACATTGAGCTGGATATGCAGGTCGAACTCCTTCTGCTTCGTAATCGCCTGGAGCACGCTCAGAGGGACATCCACCGGCTGCCCGCCTTTCAGGACGTAAATAATTTTGGAATCTCCGGGCAGGCTGTAAGCCAGGTCCACTTTGTTCTCGTTCACATAGGCCGATGAATAGCCCAGTGCGTCCAGAATCCGGCCCCAGTTCGGGTCGCCTCCGCACCAGCTGGTCTTAACCAGAAGGCTGTTGGCCACAGCTCTGACCGCCGCGTCGGCATCCTCCATGGTTTCGGCTCCATCGAGCTTAATCGTGATAAACCGGGAGACACCCTCGCCGTCACGCACCATTTTATGCGCCAAGGACAGGCAGACCTGCGAAAGAGCTTTCGAGAAAATCCGATACTCCTCAGTTTGATCCGAATCAATACAGGCGTTGCCGGCCATTCCGTTAGCAAACGCAAGCACCGTATCATTCGTGCTCATATCGCCATCAACCGAAATCCGGTTGAAGCTGGTGGCGACGGCCTCTTCCAAAGCGATCTGTAAAAGCCCCGGAGTAATGGAGGCATCGGTCGTAATAAAGCCGAGCATCGTGGCATGGAGTGTGCGCGATTTGGCCGCCGGGCGCTTACCCGTGGCGCTCATGCCCGGATGGATCATCCCGGCACCCTTGCACATCCCGCCGATGCGGACCGTTTTCTCTCCCAAAGTAAATTCAATGGCGATCTCCTTCACCGCCGTGTCGCTGGTCATAATGGCTTCTGCCGCGGCAAGACCGCATTCAGGGGTAATGCCCGCCGATTCAAAAGCAGCATGAATCCCCTTCTCCACGTTCTCCATCGGCATCTGCACGCCAATGCGGCCCGTCGAACAAACCAGAACTTTTTGGGAATCGACCTGGAGCAAATCCGCCAGAATCTCGGTCATCCGGATGGCGTCGGCCTTTCCTTGCTCACCCGTACAGGCATTTGCATTGCCCGAATTGGCTACGACACCACGAGCCAGACCGCTTTGAACCCGAGAGGAGCATATCCGCACCGGAGCCGCGCATACCTGATTGGTCGTGAACATACCGGCCACATGGGCATCCACTTCCGAGAAGACAATCGCCAGATCCTTCTTCTGACCTTTGTTGGAACCCTTCCCTGTACCCAGACGCTTGATGTCGCAAAAAACGCCTCCGGCCCAGAACCCTGTCGGGGCAGTGACACCGGCGTTTGAGATCGGTTTAAACAATGAATCCATAAATAAAATTACCCGTTAAATAAGAAGAAAAAAAGAAAACAGTCCCCTCTACCGATGAATCCCCTCCCTGAGAGCAAAGACTCATCAGACTAAAGAATCATCGGCACCAAAAGCAACACCTCAAGCAGGTCAAATTCTGATCACCGCACACACCCATAGAACACCACGACATGAGCTAAAAGTCAACTGGTTTCACTGCAAAATTTTTTCAGAATTCGCTCACCTCTGCACACGATATACGCTGCATTTTTTATCTAATGAGATGACGAGTGTATACCCTTGTTAAAAAAATTACGTATACCAAAAAAATTCCAATAATAAGCCGGCGTCTATCAAGAAACCGCCCTCACTCCCAGAGGTGGGTGCAATAGAAAGTGTGTGTGATAAAGTTAAGAATATTCTTGATTAGAAATTGATTTCAATCATAAGTTCCCTAATAGTATTTTCATGATATGTCACTTGACTTTTTTCAAAGATATGCTATCATTTAAAAATGATTGGTTGGCCAATCAATGCGTAAAAGTACTATAGAAGTATTTATGAAGACAGAAGAAAATAAAAACGAGCTCAACGAGCTCTATGAGTGTTACAAATATGGTATAGAACAATTCGATCGATTGCAAATTAGTATAAGTGCCATGGCACTTGGATGGTATATTACAATTCTAGACATTAAGACTATTGATGTCTGTTTTGTAGCTGTATTATACAAAATAGCAATTGCTGCATTTGGGATAACATTGATTTTATCAATTACAAACCATTTCTCATCAGCAAGAATAGCTTATAAAGAAGCATTTAATATAATAAATAACAAGAAAAATAAAAGGGTGTTATATCATAACATTGTAAAGTACTTTAATGTAATAATACTTATTTCTATTATAGTCGGAATTGCATCAACTATTGCAATTGGTTTTATTAATGTTAAATAAATTATAAATGTTATCATGAATCACAAAAATATAAAAACAAATTCAGATCCAATGGATGCCCGTGAGATTTTTCCAATCAGCCCAATCAGTCCCACAGGGCAAGGTTCAAAAAAAGGCAAAGGGGAAAACACCTCTTCAACAAGTTCTAAACAAAAAAAATAATTCTTTTAGTTACTCAGTTGTCATATAAAAGCTGATAACTCTGAAAAAACAAAAGACAAATTACGCCGGTTTGCCCAAGCGAAATTGGAACCGAGTAGAGGGTGGAGTTTTACTTGGAAACTAAAGGCTTCAAGATTGTCCGGATAATTCTAAGCGCCTCTGAATTTCCTTTCTAAGTTTAAGAATAAATCTTAAACTCATCCTATATGGCGGTTGCTGATTTTGTGCATTTGCATGTCCACTCCGAGTTCTCCGATCTCGTTCGTATTTACCTGTTGTTCCAGTGTCTCTTCGTTATCCGTGTCTCTTCGTGTGCATTCGTGGTGACAAAAAGAGCCGAAAACATGGTTACGTCTTCGGCTCCGTTTTCGCTCTATTGCGAATTTTAAATAAGACTTAGATTTCTTGCAATTTGAAGAATTTTCCGCAGTCCTCGACTTTGAAGAAGAAAGTCATTTCTTCCTCTTCTGCGGTGAAGGGTTCTCCCGCTCGCTCCCAGTTGATGCAGTCGACAGAGCTCCAGAGCTGGTATTCCATTCCCAGGACCAGATTCATTTCCACTTCCACTTCCGAGGCACCAATTCTCAGCCTGCTGTTACTGAAGGGGCTTCCGATCAGAAGGGTGGCCTCTCCGGAATATTTGGAACCGGGATTATCAACGATAATCTGCGTAATGACCCCGTTTTCAATAACACAATGTCCGGTTGCACCTTTGCCGGTTTCATCTTTTATCCTGAACTTCGGTTCCCGCGTATATCCCCAGCCCCCGTCGGTAATGTTCAGACCCACGACAAAGCCATTCACCACCTGAACCGTTCCCGTGGCACGGTAAGGTTGGGTCAGAGTCAGCGTGGCGGAAACCGTCGTGCTCCCGGCTCTGTTGGTAACAACCACCTTGTAGGTTCCCACGTCTACCCCTTTTGCCGAATCAATCGTGTAAAGGACCCCGGTTGCTCCGCTGATTGGGATGTCGTTTCTATACCATTGATAACTATCCGCACCCAGAGCCTCAACTTGGAATGTGGCCTGAGCCCAGGCATCTACGGTTAAGCTGGCCGGAGGAACTGTAATGGTCGGAGGCGTCAGATACGAAAGCACCGCAATATCGCTTGTAGCCTCATCCAATTCATTGGTTACGACGACGGTGTAATTCCCAAAATCTTCAGCGATCACGTTTTCTATCGTGTAACTTGCCCCTGTCGCTCCTTCAAGGAGAGTTCCATCCTTGTACCACTGGTAGCTTAGAGGGGCTCTTCCCGTTGCGTTGCCGCTGAAGGTGACAGAGTCACCCTCCATTACGGCTTTGCTTTGCGGTTGATCCGTTATTACCGGTGTTTCTATCCAGAGAGCTGTGGGCCTCCCTTTCCAGGGATTCTTCCATCCTGTCGTGCCCTGCCTGTAATAAATGACCGCAGGATCATAAAAAGCCCAATCTGTAACTAATGGCGCATTTCCCTCGAAATAAACATTTTTCAAATTCAAGCAACTGACGAATGCATATTCATCAATCTCAGTGACACTCTTGGGGATTACGATGCTCGTCAGACTGCCGCAGTTAATGAATGACCGCTTTCCAATCATAGTGACGCTGTCCGGGATTACGATTTTTGTCAGATTCGTGCACCAAGAGAATGTTTCAGCGCTAATTGAAGTGATACTGTTTGGTAATTCGATGCTTGTCAGACTGCTGCAGTCAAAGAATGCACTATTACCAATCTCAGTGATACCCACAGGAATTTCTATGTTTTTCAGTTTGTTGCAGACGGCGAATGCGAACATCCCAATAGAAGTGACGCTGTCCGGGATTACAATGCTTGTCAGATTCGTACATTCGGAGAATGCAGAATATGGAATAAGTGTCGCTGAATAGTTGATTACTCCTTTATAAACAGAGGAGGGAATCACGATGTCGCCAGATATCTGTTGGGATGCCGCTCCAACAGAAACCGTCCCCATTTGGGTAACCTTGCTCTCTGAAAGAACCGTGAATATCAATTGATCTACTGTGAATGTATCGCCTATTGCAGCGTGTGCCTTTGGCAAAACCAGAAGCGATGCCAGAAGAATGAATGATGATAAGAGACGCAATAGCATGTCTGAACGAGATTTCATTGGCGTTTGTATTGTTCGATTCATGACGCAATTATTGGTTTAGATTTCCTGCAATTTGAAGTATTTCCCGTAGTCCGCAACTTTGAAGTGGAAAGTCATTTCTTCCTCATCAGCGGTAAAGGGTTCTCCCACTCGCTCCCAGTTGATGCAGTCGACCGAGCTCCAGAGCTGGTACTCCATCCCCAGGACCAGGTTTATTTCCACTTCCACTTCCGAAACGCCGATTCTCAGACTGCTGTTACTGAAGGGGCTTCCGATCAGAAGGGTGGCCTCTCCCGAATAATTAGAACCGGGATTATCAACGATAATCTGCGTGATGACCCCGTTTTCAATAACGCAATGGCCAGTCGCTCCTTTGCCGCTCTCATCTTTAATCCTGAACTTCGGTTCCCGCGTATATCCCCATCCGCCGTCGGTGACAGTCACCCCTACGACAAGGCCATTCACCACCTGAACTGTTCCGGTGGCACGGTAAGGTTGGGGCAGAGTCAGCGTGGCCACGGAACTGGTCGCCTCTCCCAACTCATTGGAAACGACGACGGTGTAATTACCCAAATCTCCAGCGCTCACACTTTCTATCGTGTAACTTGCCCCTGTCGCTCCTTCAATGAGAACGCCCTCCTTGTACCATTGATAGCTCAGGGGTTCTCTTCCCGTTGCACTGCCATTGAGGGTGACAGAGTCGCCCTCAATTACGGTCTGGCTCTGCGGTTGCCCGGTAATCTCCGGGGTTTCTATCCAGAGAGCCGCGGGCCTCCCGTTCCAGGGATTACTCCATCCCGTTGTGCCGGCTCTGTAGTAGATAGTTACTGGATCAGAAAAAGAACGATACGCTGATGGCGCATTTCCTTCGAAATAAACTCCCCTCAGATTTTTACAATTATAGAATGCATCACCATCAATCATAATGACACTGCCGGGGATAATGATGCTTGTCAGACTGCTACAGTCAAGGAAAGCTCGTTCTCCAATAGAAGTGACACTTTTAGGGATAATGATGCTTGTCAGACTGCTGCAGGTAAGGAATGCCCCATTAGCAATCATAGTGACACCCTCAGGGATTTCTATGCTTTTCAGATTGCTGCAGCTGGCGAATGCTCGTTCTCCAATAGAAGTGACGCTATCCGGGATGATGATGTTTGTCAGATTCGTGCAGTCGAAGAATGCCGAATTACCAATCTTAGTGACGCTATCCGGGATTACGACGTTTTTCAGATTGCTGCAGCTGCCGAATGCTTGATCACCAATAGAGGTGACACTCTCAGGTATAATGGTGTTTGTCAGACCGCTGCAACCTTGGAATGTCCAATCACCAATCTCAGAGACACCCTCAGGGATTTCCATACTTTTCAGATTGCTGCAGCCGCTGAATGCGTAACTCCCAATCCCAGTGACGCTATCCGGGATTTCTATACCTGTCAGACCGCTGCAGCCGACGAATGCTCTTTCTCCAATAGAAATGACACTTTTTGGGATAATGATGCTTGTCAGACTGCTACAGTCAAGGAATGCCCCAACGGCAATCTCAGTGATACCCTCAGGAATTTCTACGCTTTTCAGATTTCTACAGCTGACGAATGCGTAAACCCCAATAGAAGTGACACTGTCCGGGATTACAATGCTTGTAAGATTCGTGCATTCTTTGAAAGTCCCATAAGCAATCCTAGTGACGTTGTCCGGGATTACGATGCTTGTCAGACTGCTGCATCCGGAAAATGCTTGTTCACCAATAGAGGTGACACTCTCCGGGATAACAATGTTTGTCAGACCGCTACAACCCCGGAATGTCCCAACAGCAATCTCAGTGATACTCTCAGGGATTTCCATGCTTTTCAGAATGGTACAACCGGAGAATGCCATGTCTCCAATAGAAGTGATGCTATCCGGGATTTCCATGCTTTTCAGATTGGTACAACCGGAGAATGCGTAATCCGGAATAAGTATCGCTGAATATTGTATACCACCGTTATTGATAAAGAATGGAGGAGGAAATGGAATGTCTCCGGATATCTCTTTGGATATTGGCTCAACAGAAACCGTCCCCTCCAGGGTGAGCTTGTCCTCTGAAAGAACCGTGAATTTGAATTGATCTACTGTGAATGTGCCGCCTACCGCAGCGTGTGCCTTCGGCAATACAAGAAGCGATGCCAGAAGGATGAATACTGGGATCAAGCGCGACAAAGCGCCCGAATAGGACAAATATCTTGTCTTCATTTTCTCCTTACAATTTTCTATTAATCTTGGAATAAACTACCGCGCTCAAAAATAACTTTATTTTTCGTTTTGTAAAGGAAAAATATCTACTCATTAACCAGAACAACGGATGCGCATTACTTCAAAAGTGGGCGCTCTGTTTTTGAGGAAGTACGATCTTTTTTTAACAACTAGGAGCATAGTCCCTTAAGACCTTTCGGGGTGAAAGCGCCTCTGAATTTCCTTTCTAAGTTTAAGAATTAATCTTAAACTCATCCTATATGGCGGTTGCTGATTTTGTGCATTTGCATGTCCACTCCGAGTTCTCACTGCTCGACGGAGCATGCCGGCTGGATAAACTGGTGGATCGGGCTAAAGAGCTCCAGTTCCCCGCATTGGCCCTGACGGATCACGGAGCCATGTTCGGGGCGATGGATTTCTACCGGATGGCCCTGGGCAAGGCAAAAAAAGTGGGCGAGGCAGAAGTCAAACCGATCATCGGATGCGAAGTCTATGTCGCTCCGGGCAGCCGTTTTGAAAAGCGCCCCAGAGCCGGCGGCGGCAAACCGCGCAGCTACCATCTGGTCCTCCTGGCCGAAAACAATATCGGCTACCAGAACCTGGTCCGTCTGGTCACGGCCGGGTACATTGAGGGCTTTTACTACGACCCGCGCGTCGATAGAGAGCTACTCGAAAAACACCACGAAGGCCTCATCGCCCTCTCTGCCTGCCTGGGAGGAGAAATCCCCCGCTTAATCCGGGATGACGATTTGGAGGAAGCCCGAAAAACGATTCAGTGGTATCGGGATACCTTCGGGGCGGAGAATTTTTTCCTCGAATTGCAGCATAACACCATCCCCGAGCAGGAAAAAGTCAATGAGCACCTGATCGCCTTTTCAAAAGAGATGAATATCGGCCTGGTCGCCACGGCCGACGTCCACTATATCCGCAAAGAGGATTCCCACGCCCATGATATTCTGGTCTGTATCGGCACCAACAGGACGATTCACGACCCCAACAGGATGATTTATCCCGAGGGCCAGTTCTATCTGCGCTCAGCTGAAGAGATGAAAGCGCTCTTTGCCGATACCCCCGAGGCCATCAGCAACACGGTGGCGATCGCCTCCCGCTGCAATGTGGAATTCGATTTCAAAGCGCTCCACTACCCCGAATGGACCCCTCCGCCCGGCAAAACGACCATGAATTGCCTGCGCGAGCTCCTCTGCGAAGGCTTTAAAGTCCGTTACGGCATCGATGTGGATACCGATGGCGAATCATTCAGTTACAAACCGATGCCCCCGGAAGAGGCCCGCATGCTTCCCACCTGGAAAGAACCCGAAAGCGCAGACTCTGCCGAACCCTCCGCGGCCCTCCTGGAAGAAGCCGCCAAAACCGCCGTAGAATTGATTATCGCACGCGTCGATAAGGAACTGGGCGTAATCAAAAAAACGGGCTTTCTCTCCTACTTCCTCATCGTGGATGATTTCGTCCGCTATGCACGCAACCAGGGGATTTGTTGCATGGCAAGAGGCTCGGGCGCAGGGTCCATGGTCACCTATCTGCTGCAGATTTCCAACGTGGAGCCTATACGCTTCAACCTCCTCTTTGAGCGATTCCTGAACCCCGAGCGTGTCAACCCGCCCGATATTGATATTGATTTCGCTGATGACCGCCGCGTTGAAGTGATCGACTACGTCCGGCGCAAGTACGGTGATGATTGCGTGGCTCAGGTCACCACCTTCGGCTCTCTGGGCGCCAAGAATATCGTCCGCGATGTCAGCCGGGCTATGGGGCTGGATTACAGCTTCGGGGACCGCATTTCCAAATTGATTCCCGGGACGATTGATCTCGAAAAAGGCGAAAAATCGGCCCTATGGAAGGCCATCACGATGAGCTCCGAGCTCAAAGAGGCTTACGACAACGACGAGAATACGCGCGAAATGATCGATGTGGGCCTGGTCCTGGAAAATATCGCCCGTAACGCTTCTACCCATGCGGCGGCAGTCGTCATCGGCACTGAACCGCTCAGCAATATTCTGCCGCTACGCAAGGACGATCACGATGCCGTCGTCACGCAGTATCCCATGGGCCCGGTGGGTGACCTGGGTATGCTCAAGATGGATATGCTCGGGGTCAGAACCCTCACGATCATCAACAACGCCTGTAAGTTGATCGAGAAAAATCATGGGATCACAATAAATATCGACAAGATCCCCCAGGATGATGAGAAAACTTACGCCCTGCTCAACCGGGGGGATACGGTCGCCGTCTTCCAGCTGGAATCCGGCGGAATGCGCGACCTCTGCCGCCGCTTTGAACTGAGCTCCATTGAACACATCACGGCACTGGTGGCGCTCTACCGTCCGGGTCCGATGGACCTCATCCCGGATTTCATCAACCGGCGCCACGGCAAAGTCAAAATCGAGTACCTGCACCCGCTCCTGGAGAATGTCTGCAAGGAGACTTACGGCATTATGATCTACCAGGAACAGGTGATGCAGGCCACTCAGGCGCTGGCCGGCTTCACCCTGGGGAAAGCCGATATTCTGCGCCGGGCCATGGGTAAAAAGGATGCGGCCAAAATGCAGAAAATGCGCAAAGAATTCGTGGATTGCTGCGCATCGGCCCACCAGATTCCGGAAAAAAGAGCGGATGAAATTTTTGACCTCCTGGAGAAATTTGCCGGATACGGCTTCAATAAATCTCACGCCGCCGCTTATGCCTTTGTCGCCTACCAGACGGCCTGGCTCAAAGCCAATTACCCGGTAGAGTTCATTGCCGCAGCGATGACCAACGCTATGGAAGATCAGAAAAAGCTCATGCCCCTGATCGACGAAGCCAAGGAGATGGAAATCGCCATTCTGCCGCCGGATATCAACCAGAGTGATACCTACTTCACCCCTGCAAAAGAGGCCCGGGCGATTCACTTTGCCCTGGCCGCCATCAAAGGAATGGGCGTCGGCAGCGTCAGCGCCATTCTTGAGGAACGCACTCAATCGGGCCCCTTCCAATCGCTGGAAGATTTATGCAGCCGGCTCGGCACCAAAGCGCTCAATAAACGGGTGCTCGAGGGTCTGATCTTTTCAGGTGCACTCGACTCTTTCGGCAAACCACGTTCGGTTCTGGCCGCCAGTATCGACGCGGCTCTGGCCGCCGGAGCGCGTAAATTGAAGGATGCTCTCTCGGGTCAGGGCAACCTCTTTGATCTGCTCAGCCCCCAGGAGCAAACCACAATGATCCCGGAAATCCAACTGCCTGAGCTTCCCCTCAATCAGCGTCTGGAAAAAGAGAAAGAGCTCCTGGGCTTCTACATCAGCGGCCACCCATTCTCCCCGTTTGAGAAAGATGCCATGCGCCTCACCTCACACAAAATCGGAGAGCTTCCCGAGGAAAAGAACCGCGCAATGATCCGAACCGCTGGTCTGGCCACCGAAATCAATCGAGGCCTCAGCAAGAAGAGCGGCAAACCTTTCCTCTCCTTTAAATTGCAGGATGGAGAGGGCGACATCGCCGTTCTGAACTTTGGAGATCAAAGCGAGAAATGGTTCTCTGTGCTCAAGGAAGGTGAACCTTTTGTCGTGACAGGCCAGCTCAATATCAGCGACAAAGAAAATAAAATCTTTGCCGAGGAGATTACCCCGCTCTACACGTTCCTTCAAACCTGTACCCAGCAAGTGCAAATCCGCCTCAAACACGAAGAGACAACCCCCAAAAAACTGGATGACCTCTTCAAGCTCGTCCAGAATTTCAAAGGCGAATGCCCGTTCCTGATCGGTTTCTACTTCCCCGACGGACAGTATGCCTGGATGGAATCTGCTGAATCCTTCTTCGTGCGCCCGGTGAAGGAACTGGCCGATGCGGTCGATGCGCTCCTGGGCCCCAGGACGTGGAGCACACGGATCAAACTGCCTCCTTTGCCCGAGGCCAAGCGCTGGGGATCGCGCAAGCAAGACGATTAGAAAAACCGCAATTTTACTGAGGAAAAAGAAGCTGAGTAGTTTATTTGAACTCCTGTGATTAGTTTTACTTATGGGCCTTATGCATTTTTCTTACCTTTTTTGTTGCTTCCTTCTCCATAATGGTGTAGACTTCTCCCGACTTGAGCCGTTGGCTCTTCAGCCGCACTCAGGCAGCTAAGCCCGGGGACTCAAGCTAACAAGAGTCCATTAGATAATATTAAACAAATTATTAGTTACATACATGAATAGCTATATTCAAGAGACTATACAGCGCGTCAGCAAAAGAAACCCCAACGAACCTGAATTTTTGCAGGCTGTTACCGAAGTCCTGGGCTCCATCGCTCCGGTAATTGAACGTCACCGTAAATATCAGGATCACGCCATCCTCGAAAGAATTACGGAGCCCGAACGGCAAATCATCTTCCGCATACCCTGGGTTGATGATCAAGGCAAAGTCCAGGTCAATCGCGGTTTCAGTATCCAATTCAGCAGTGCCATCGGACCTTTCAAAGGCGGTCTGCGCTTCCATCCTACAGTCTGCGCGAGCATATTGAAGTTTTTGGCCTTTGAACAGATTTTCAAAAACTCCCTGACCACCCTTCCCATGGGCGGCGGCAAGGGAGGCTCCGACTTTGATCCCAAGGGCAAATCCGACGGCGAAGTCATGCGTTTCTGCCAATCCTTCATGTCCGAACTCTACCGCTATGTCGGCCCCAACACCTACGTTCCGGCGGGTGATATCGGTGTAGGCAAGCGCGAAATTGGTTTCTTCTTCGGCCAATACAAGAAACTGGCCAATGAGTTCTCCGGTGTCCTGACTGGTAAAGGTCTGGAATGGGGCGGCTCTCTGATTCGCCCGGAAGCCACCGGCTACGGCTGCGTCTATTTTGCAAAAGAAATGCTCAGCACCAGAGACATGGACTTCAAAGGCATGACCTGCCTGGTCTCGGGTTCAGGCAACGTCGCTCAATATACGGTCGAGAAGCTCAACGAGTTTGGTGCCAAGGTGCTCACTCTGAGCGATTCCTCTGGCTTCATTTATGACAAAGAAGGCATCGATGCCGAGAAGCTGGCCTGGGTGATGGAGATCAAGAACGAAAAACGCGGCCGCATCAGCGAATATCTCACCAAGTATCCCAATGCGGAATTCCACGCAGGCAAACGCCCCTGGTCCGTTCCCGCACAATGCGCTTTCCCGAGCGCCACGCAGAACGAAATTGACGCCGAGGATGCCAAGACGCTGCTCAAGAACGGCTGTATCCTGGTTAGCGAAGGCGCCAACATGCCCTCCAACCTGGAAGCAATCCAGCTCTTCCTGGATGCGAAAATCCTCTTTGGTCCTTCCAAGGCGGCCAATGCGGGCGGCGTAGCCACCTCCGGTCTCGAGATGAGCCAGAACAGCATGAGACTCTCCTGGACTGCTGAAGAGGTCAATGCCCGTCTGCACCACATCATGCAGATGATCCACTCCAACGCCTACAATAACTCCATTGAATACGGCCAGAAGGGCAACTACCTGATGGGTGCCAATATCGCCGGCTTCGTGAAAGTGGCCGATTCCATGATCGATCAGGGCGTGGTGTAAGCAAGTTTACAAATTCTATCGCCTGATAGAATATTTCCTAACATTCCGGGAGCGGTTCGCCGCTCCCTTTTTGTTTTCCCGATCCGCCTATTTTTGTCACCACGAATGGACGTAAATGCTTTTTGTCCATGCCTGTCTGGAGTTTTTCGTATCGATTCGTGGTTCTGATTTTCTAGTAAAAAATTTCCCTTTACAAAGGGGGGAATGAAGTTAATCTGGAGGGTGGCAACCTTTTTTCTTTGAAATATAAACACTACAAGGAAAATCATGAAGACGCAAAAAATGATATCTGTAGGCGCAGTGTCGCGCTTCGTCACGTTATTCATCCTCTTGGCATCGCTTCTGGTGTTGCCGAAGGCACACGCCGCAGTAGGCGATTCATTCACGATAGACGGACTGAATTACACTGTTCTATCGGTAAACAGCTTCTTTAGAACGGGAACGGTTTCTGTTGGGGCTGCATCAAAAGAAATATCGGGTGATATTGTGATTCCGGCCTCCATTGTTAATGAGAAGGTAATATATTCAGTGGTTCTTATTCCGGCTGAAGCATTCCAGTATTGCTCCAGTCTGAAAAGCATCGTAATTCCTGAGAGTGTCACTGAAATTGGAGAAAAGGCGTTCAAGGATTGCATCGGCCTGACGAGTATCACGATCCCTAACAATGTCACTTCTATTGGTGGTTACGTATTCGCTTATTGCAACAACCTGACAAGCATCACAATCCCCGACAGCGTCACTGAAATTGGTTATGGGGCATTCCAGTATTGCTCCAGTCTGACAAGCATTGGAATCCCTGACGGTGTAACTTCTATTGGTGATTCAGCATTCTACAGCTGCAGCAGTCTGGTAGAAATCATAGTTGGAGAAATTAATCTTAACTACAGCAGTCTGGATGGAGTGCTTTTCAATAAAGATCAAACAATATTGATTAGGTGCCCGGGTGGTAAAAGTGGGGCTTATACAGTACCGGAGAGTGTCACTGAAATTGGAGAAAAGGCGTTCATGGATTGCAGCGGCCTGACGAGTATCACGATCCCTAACAATGTCACTTCTATTGGTGGTTACGTATTCGCTCATTGCAACAACCTGACAAGCGTAACAATAGGCAACGGTGTCACTTCTATTGGTAGTTGGGCATTTCTCAACTGCAAAAACCTGACAAGCGTAATAATAGGCAACGGTGTTACATCTATTGGTGAAATGGCATTCAACAACTGCACCGGCCTGACAAGCATCAACATACCGGACGGCGTCACTGAGATTGCTGGAGATACATTCGGGGGCTGCAGCAGTCTGATAAGTATAAATATTCCAGACAGTGTCACTTCTATTGGTAGGTTTGCATTCAGGTCCTGCAGCAATCTGACAAGCATCACAATCCCCGTCAGCGTCACTGAAATTGGTTATGGGGCATTCCAGTATTGCTCCAGTCTGACAAGCATTGGAATCCCTGACGGTGTAACTTCTATTGGTGATTCAGCATTCTACAGCTGCAGCAGTCTGGTAGAA
>Ga0265294_10000454_pt1 | contig 54807 bp, 42 predicted proteins | sample MunlanPumphouse3_FD_192504 | JGI IMG/M metagenome (GOLD analysis project Ga0265294, IMG submission 192504) | Groundwater microbial communities from a municipal landfill in Southern Ontario, Canada - Pumphouse #3 | ecosystem: Environmental > Aquatic > Deep subsurface > Groundwater | place... | reverse complement strand
TTGGGATACTATTTCATCAGAAGCATTCTCCTGCTTTGGATTCCGTTTGGAGTGCTCAAGCGGTAGAAATATACTCCGCTGGCTACATTACGATTGTTCATGTCTCTACCGTCCCATGTTGCATTGTGAAGTCCGGCTTCCTGGCCGGTATTGACCAGGGTTTTCACCAATTGACCTTTAATGTTATAGATGTCCAGGCGAACCTGCGCTGGCTCTGGTAATACATAGGAGATATCGGTTCTTGGATTAAAGGGATTGGGGTAGTTTTGAAATAGCGTAAGCTGATTTAGATCAGGCGTTACAGGATCGTCATTTGAGACCCAGGGCTGGGAGCCATATTCAAACGCGCCCATGTCGATGATGTTATTCCAAACCCGCTGATTACCCGCCAGATCGTAGGGCGGCAGATCCAGCATACTGGTATCCGGAGTACCGGCATCGATGCAGGGAGAACCGGCAGAGAGGCTGTAGTAGAGCGGATCAAGGATATCGCCTCCCTCAAAACCTGGCAGCCCATACAGATTGCCTTCTGCCCAGGTGTGTGAGATCTCACCGGACAAGTGGAAGAAACTGTCACTGCCTCCGGTAATTTGACAATTAGTAAATGAAACATCTGCAAAGCTTGACTCGTCAAAAGCCGATATCGCCACTTCATAAGGTGTATTGCCCGTTACTATCGTATTGTACACCTCTACATTGCAGTTTTCCAGGGAGAAGTTCAAGCCTCCGCTTTGCGTTACAGAGCTATTGTTGGCGATCGTACAGTTGCTTATCTTAAGATCGCAATTCCCCCCTTGAACTCCTATGGACAAGCCACTGGGTATATTCTGCCAGAATTGGGAGGTATCTTCCACATCCGTTATAAGAAAATTGGATATATTGATAGTAGTCTGTAATGATGCCGCCCTCAATGGCTTGGATATTCCACCACCAGAGCATGAAGAATTGTACATGTCATAATTTGTGGAGCTTAGCCTCTGCACCCGGAAGTTTGAGAAATTACCCGTCTCATAAACATATATATTGAACCCATTGCCTACCTGTGAATCCTCAATGATCAGGTTGTCCACAGTTAAATTGTGACAAGACATTATTCTGAAGGCATTAGACATCACCCAAGAGTTTCTCATATGGATGTTCTCCACAGTGATCAGGTTAGTTTCAGCATTAACAATATCTATAAGATCAAACAAATTGCCGTATATTGCACATCCATTAATCAGTGTAAAATTCTTAACCGACAAATAGTCTTGAGCTCTATTGCCGATGATAAAGCCTCCGTATTGCTCTGCATCAAGGATTACACTTTCCATCTTCATCCCAATCAGATTTACATAGCTCTTTAGCTGGAGCGGTAGAGTTTCGCCAGTCTGGTTCCATGAATATATTCCTGGCAAAACATGCACAGTAAGAGGAAAACCAGCTTGGGGTTGAATCTTCGATAAAGCGTAAGAAATGTTCCTTAGAGGTGTTTGATGCGATGATCCGTCATTATCGTTACTTCCTGCCGGGCTTACCCATAGATCATGATTGACCTGTTCAATCATGCCGTAGTTGATATATATTGGTGGTTGGGCTGGACAGTAGTAGAAATAGAAATCGTTAGAAACCACAGAACCTTTGTTAAGATATATGAGAGTTGGATCACAGCTGACAGAATAGGCAATATCGCAGCCAGTAGCCGCATGATTCAAGTAAATGCTATTTAACTCATTTTCATCAAATACAATTCCAGTTTCTCGATTATAAGCACTCACTCCTCCGCCGGAAGAAAGTGCCACATTTTTGTATATGGTGTTACCAAATAAAATTACACGTGAACAGATTACGTTGATGCCCCCCCCCGAAATATGCCCTACAGTGATGAATCACGCAGTTTGATATTTCTGCTATACTGCGCATTATCCCGATTCCACCACCATTTGAATAAATATCAGTTAGTGGATAATAATTACTCCTGCAGTTTCTTATTGTAAGTCCTATCACTTTCAAAGTTTCAAAATCCCCACTGCAGTTTTCGATAATAATACCTGTTCGGGTATCTTCTCCATCTATGATCGTTTGGCTGATATGGGTAGTATCTCCATCTACGATATAGTAGCTTCCCAGGGTAATAGGTTTGTTATCTATGACCACTGCTTCAGTCCAAATTCCCCGAGAGATAAGTACCGTATCACTGACCGCAGCCATATTGATCCCGGCTTGAATGGTGGTAGCATTTCCCGAGCCATCAGCAGCAACTATGATCATCTCTGCCTGTAAGCCACAAACCCATAGTAACAAACCTATCAGCAGCAGAATTGATAATTTTTTCATAATATTCCTCTAATCGCCACAGTACAAAGTAGCGTTTAAGTTTAGATCGTTAAGCTTAATATCCATAATCATGAATCATCATTATCAGGCGGGGAATATTCCTTGCCTGATATCCTTAATTAGTAGCAGTGCTTACCTTATTACAATCAGTTTCTTGGTTAAAAGAGTGTTGGGTGATTTGATTTTACAGAAGTAAATCCCTTGGGCTACCTGCCTTCCATTATCGGTTTTACCATCCCAAACAAAGGAGGTGCTGCCTTTGGATACTTCAGTTGAGTTGATTTTTCTGACAAACTGGCCCTTCAGATTATAGATACTGATATCTACTGCACTCTTACCAGTAGCTTTTATCTCAATATTTGCGTTTCCATACATCGGATTGGGGTATATCATGGCGGACAAGGCCGGATGAACAGAAGTATCGCCTTCCTTTCCGTCAGTGAGACTGACAACGGAAAACAAATGTTTACCATTGTCGATTACTTTGTTATTGATGTCTATAGCAGAGGACGTATATTTTCTTTCGGTTAGATTATTGTCCTTTGATTTGGAATAAAGGACATAGCTATAGTCATCCGGTGATGAATCATCATATACTTGCAGATTGAGCGGATATCCTTCGAACTTCAAGGCCCCGACACACTCACTATCTTTAAATACACCAATTTCATCAAAGACGGGGTTGTCTGCTATAGATTCAATCACTATCGCCTGGTATTCAGGTTGCTCTTCAAATTCGAAATATTCTGTAGCTCCTTTTACAAAGCTCTGAGACATCCCCCAAGCTGACCAAGTGAAGTCCGATATAGTTTGGTCAACGTAAACTTTATACATTTTCCCATAATCTAAGGTTCCCGTTGCACCAGGTTGCACATAACCGTACCATTGTCCCTTGAACTTGTAGATATACCAGTCCTGAGCGTAGATAGCCGTTACATGAGATATATCGTTACCAAAAGCAGCGGTAGGAGTCTGGGAGTACTCAATGAAATAGGGCACCCAGTTTTCATTGTTTTGATACAAAGTGAGTGGAGTATTATATGAAGTACTAAGACCAAAGGTGGTATATTCATAATCCTCTAAGGTACTGCCCATGTTGAGAATATAACCGTTTGTTCTTGTAATTATTGCGTTTTCATCCCAAGTATGAGACCAAATATTATATTCCCACGGTTCCTGTAGCTCTGTCCCATTCTTCGTTTGCAAAGTCATAGCATAGGGATTGACGTCACTAAGCGTATAGTCGGGATCACTCCCATAAGTGCTTTCTAAGACTGGGAAACCAATCCAGTTTAAGCCCGGCTTGAGAGCAAAACTGGCTGGAATACTTTTATCAACATTGTGAGTAATCTCCATTTGCCCCTGGGTGGGAAAGTAATATAGATGGTGTGTATCAATACTGGTAAAGCTTCCTTCTGCCCAACTTAGGACAGGTGCCTTCCAGCTTCTCACCAAGTAGCTCAATTCATTGTCTGAGGTATCGTTGACGTAGCCCATTCTGTGTCCTGAATCTCGATTGTTGGTATATGCATACACACCGTCTCCATCGCTCAGAAGAATATTGATCTGGTATCTTCTATCGTAAGCAATTTCGTTTAATGCTGCTGCTATACCTAATTTAACATCACCATCATTTTCACCGATGTTTTGCATGATCCATAAAAACAAATAGGCTGAATCGACATTAGAATTGGGAGAGCTGAAGTAATTAGTATTATTTTCATAATCATACGATATTAAGAAATCTGCGAATCCTGGGATGTCATTTATCATTGAATGTTTCGGCACCTCTCCGTGATGCGCAAAACTATAATCTATATTCTCTGCTTCAGAGTGATAGATAAAGGGAGCAAATGCTCCAGATGGCTCTCCAGAAGACGCGTTCCGTGCATGTGCAAGCAAGATTTTACCTTGCTCCGACTGTGCCCAGTTGGAGTACCCACCCACTGTAGGGGATTGAGGCGCTCCTATGTTTGTGTCTGTTCGATAGTAGTGATCACTTCTTGAGGGGAAAGAATTATCATCCACAGGAAGTAGTTGATAATGATGCTGGGCATATCCTGATGCATGGTAGTAGCAGGCCCCCCAGCCATCATTGTTAGTATGGCTTGTTCCTTGTAACCATGAAGCTTCATCATGCCAAGCCATCTGGTCAGTTAGCATTGTTGTTCCATTACCTACTACCGCAGTCATAGCACATGCATAAGCATGGCCAGTTAAAACCATTAACAGGGCAAGGCATAATAAGCAAACTTTTGCCCCCCCATTTTTCATAAAGGGTATTCTCTGCCTTGGCAGTTGGCAGACCTGTAAAGACTTTTTGATTTTGTAATGCTTTGTACGACATGTTATCTCCTTTTATGTCTTTTAAGCTATAACAGAAAAGCACCATAATCACTTGACTCTCTTTCTCAAGTCGCGTCAAGGCCTTTTCCGCTTCTCTATGTAGCATTTGGTAAAACCTATGTGAACCGACATGCGGTTCACGCCATCAATCGATCTATATCATGTCAGATCTAAAAAAGACCTGACCGCTTGTTAGAAAAAAAACATATTCTTGGTGAAGTATAGAGAACAAAACCATAATAATAAGTACTCTGGAAGTGTCAAGCTCAAATAACTACAGGTATTCCCCTCTTTATGGGACTCTGGGCTATTGTGCAGCGTTGGTTTGCTATCTGAAATATCGTCCCTACAGGACTCAGACCATTGTGTATAGTTTGGTATGCTATCTGAAATATCGTCCCTACAGGACTCAGACCATTGTGTAGAGTTTGGTTTGCTATCTGAAATGCCGTCCCGAATTAGAGGCATATTCAGCCGGAATCAAATTTTAAAATACAAATTGAAATGAATGAACATAGATGAAAGCTAAGATAATACCAATGAATTCATTATCAAACGAGCGGCTTGATATTTTGGGGGAATGCCTTCAAGAATCAGCTTGACAAATATCCCCTTTGATCGCTTTTGTAAACAAAATATAATTCAGGAGCTTTAGATATGCTTAAGAAGAGTCTGATCATCCTTTTTGTATGCGTAAGTGCTCATCTGGCAGGGATGAATAAATACCATACCGCCATGGGTTTGCATTTTGGCACATCCACCGGTAATGGTTACAGCATCAGGAAATGGGGTGATATAAACGCATACCAATTTACTCTTTCAGCTTACACCAGCGGGAAGCGTGATTCCGAGAGTAATCCGCGGAAAAACTCAATCTCTTTGGGAGCGAATTATCTTTGGGGGCTTCACCAATCCGAGAAGTACCGGTTTTATCTCATGAGCGGAATGTCTTATACTGTTCGCAGGGTTAAGGAAGACAGCACTTGGAAAAGTGATGACCGCTGGACTGTGGGATTCGGACCGGGATTTGAATTTGAATTTTCCGATCGCTTTCATGTATGCATCGAGGTGCCTATGACTTATAATCACAAAGATGAAATGATCCCATATATTCCCTCCGGAGGCTTTTACTACTATTTCAAGTAAGTTCCGGCAACAGCCCTTTCTTGCATCATCAGCTACGGACACTGTCCATAGCTGATGATGTATAAGGGGAATAGCATTAATGCAGCTGATTGTTTCGCAGCATACTTTAATAGCTTCCTATACCTTCAGAGCCTTCAAGGTATTTTGACAAATCTCATCGCTTCTGGCTTGTGAACCACTTTCCACATAAACTCTGATGATGGGCTCGGTGCCGGATTTGCGCACGTGTATCCAGTGATCTGCCTTAGTGCCTTTGATGCCATCCTGGGTATCGAGCTCGTATCCCTGAAGGATTTTGGGCACTTTGGCCATGGCTGCTTGCATGTCCGCAGGTTTTAGCTGAAGCTTGTCTTTGGCAAAATAGTATTTGGGCAATTCCGCCACTAATTCGGAGATGCTCTTTCCGCTTTCTGCCAAAAGTCCCAGGATCAAGGCCATTCCGGCCGGAGCGTCCCGCGTGTAATGCACATCAGGGCAGATGATCCCGCCATTGCCCTCTCCTCCGATGGGGGAGGATATTTCCTGCATCTTTTTACCGACGTTGATTTCGCCGACCTTGGTGCGATGGACTTTGACTCCAAAGCTTTTGGCAATATCATCCGAAAGCATGGAAGTGGAGAGGTTCACCACTATGTCGCCCTTTCTTTTGGGCAGCACAAAGAGTGCACAGAGCGCCAGGCTGAGCTCTTCACCGATGCACCTGCCTTGGTCTGACACTATGGAAAGCCGATCGACATCGGGGTCTGTGGCAAAGCCCAGATCAGCTTGATGCTTTTGCACGGCAGCTTCAAGCTGGCCTAAATTCTTATTCAGCGGCTCGGCAGGATGCGCAAAGATACCGGTGGGCTCGCTATTGATACTGATCACTTCACAGCCCAGGGCTTTGAGCAGGGATTCGGAAGTGAAGGCCCCGGCTCCGTTTACGCTATCCAGCACCACTTTGAACTGCTTGGAGCGGATGCGGTCCACATCCAGATAGTCAATGGCCATTATCTTAGCTAAATGCCGCTGTATGGCTTGCTCATCACGCTCAAACTTTCCTATCTCCTGCCAGTTTGCCCAGGGGATATCCTGATTTATGGAGGATAAAAAGTCGGCTGCCTTTTGGGGAGCCAAAAACATACCATCGCTATCCACAAATTTCATGGCATTCCACTCGGGGGGGTTGTGCGAAGCGGTGATGGCTATGCCGCCGATGGCGTCACTTTCTTCCACTGCCAGCAGGATGGTGGGGGTGGAAGCTATACCCAGATAGCTTACATCCAGACCTATGCTCATCAGGGTGCTGGCCACGATGTGCATCATGGCTTCTCCAGTGGTGCGGCTGTCTCTGCCGATGATGATTTTGCCTTTGCCATGTGCTCTTTTTTGCATGAGGCCAAAGCTGCTTACGTATTTTTGTACTATGGGCGGGGTAAGACTCTCGCCAAATATTCCTCTCACACCGCTCACGCTGGCCATGAGTTTACTCATATTTTCTCCTTTTCATGAAATTGGATGCGAAAACGGGGGTTTTCGCATCCAATCTGTGTACAGGATATCCTGCAAATATTGTTTTTTACATGCCGAATTCAGCACGACGGTCTATGATCTCAGCTTCTTCTCTCATGTTTTGATACCAACGATTCCAGGCTTTGTTTTCCAGGGTCTCGCGGATTTTTTCCTGAGCGGCTTTGTCTTCTTCAAAAGCCTTAAGATCAGGCTTTTGACGGCTGGTAGCCCTGAATATATAGCTGCCTTTTTCATCATGGATCAGCTCTGTCATGCTTCCTTCTTCCAAAGCCAGGGCGTGGTCTGCAAAGACCTCGGAAACTCCCACGCCGGGGGTATTGTTACCGCGTTTGTAATTCTTCACTTCAGTGACCTTCCAGCCTTCGGCTTCAGCTTTGTCAAAGTATTCATCTTTGGAGTACTTGGCCACGAACTTATCGGCCTGTACTTTTGCTTTGGCGATCTTCTGCTCGCGTTCCAATTCGTATTTGATGCGCAGTTTCACCTTTTCAAAGTCTTCGTAGTAGCTCTTGACGTTGTCCACCACTTTGGCTACGATGATATTCTGTTGCTGGTCCCGGATGGGCTCGGAGACTTTGCCTTTTTTGGCTTTGATCATCCAGGCTAAAAGCTGTGGATTCTGACCAATTCCGGGGATGTACTGAGCATCATGGGCCACCCATTCGCTGTCTTTCGGCTCCATTTCCAGGCTCTTGGCCACTTCATCGATGTCTTTCTTCTGGAGCATCTTCTGAGCCTCCAGGGCCTTTTCTTCCAGCTGATAGCGGGTAGCTTCGCTGGCTTCCACTTTAAATAGTATATGGCTGGCCTCTACCTTGGTCTCTTCGGGGCTTCTATTCACCCATTTGTCCAGACGAATCACATGCCAGCCAAAGTCTGATCTTACCGGCTCCGAGATTTCCCCTTCTTCCAGGGCAAAGGTGGCTTTTTCAAATTCTGGAACCATCTGGCCTCTGCCAAATTCTCCCAGGGATCCGCCATTTTGGCCAGAACCAGGGTCTTCGGAATATTCACGGGCGAGCTCGGCAAAATCTTCGCCGTTTACGATGCGTTCCCGAATCTGGATGGCGGTGCGTTTTACCTCTTCATAGTCTTCATCGGAAGGAGTTGCTTCAAAGGTGAGATATTTCACACGGGTAGCGGGCCCTTTTTTGTATTCCTCTTCTTTGTGCTTTTCATAATATTCACGGATTGCGTCATCGGAAACTTCTGTATCGGTGATTTTGTTGTAGTCAAAGAAAAGTATCTCACCGGAAACCTTATCATTTTCCTTTAGATATTCTGCCTTCAGGCTATCGATGGTGATGCCAGCGGCGGCCTGAATCTTTTCTTGCAACCGCTTTCTGGGAAGATAGCTGCTCACGTAATCTTCCATTACCAGGAAGAATTCCGGATTGTTCTTTAGCGCAGAGAGGTATTTGCTGTTATCAAATCTACCATTAGTCTGCAGAGATTCGTTTTGCATCAGCTCTTGCGGGGGGTTGTTTTGCATTTCGGTAAGGATATCACTTTCGCTTACTTTGATCTTGTGTTTTTTGATCTGTTTATCCCACAATATCTCATCCACCAGTTCCTGCCAGGCAGAGCCTTCCAGAGAGCGGCGAGCGTTGTCATCTATAGGTTGATTTGGATTGCTTTCGCTGTATCGGGCATATACGTCTTGCAGCTTGCTTTGATACATTTCCAGGGTGATCTTCTTGCCTTCAACTTTGCCCAGGTAGGGCGTGGGCTTGAAAATCTCCACGATACCGATGGCTCCCATCCCAAGGACGAAAATTACGGCTACGAAAAGAATGATGATCTTTTGTCTCTTTCTTAGGTCATCTATGAGCATTCTATCCTCCACTTTGGATCATAATTTTTCTATTAAAGAGTCACTATTCTAAACTTGTGTTTTATTACAAGGAATATTTTTGCTTGAGGGTAAGGATGGCTCTGTCTTACAGGGTTATTGAAACAACTAACTGCATGATATACAATATCATCCGACTAACTATAAAAAAGGATGCGATGATGCCGGGAAATTGCCCTTTTACGGAAAATTAAGAACATCATGGTAGATTTGCTATGCACACCCATGCCTTTAATTTGATTTTAATTCGTTTTTAACTCGAGCTGACTCGAAGCTTCGAGTGGACTCGAGTTAAAAACGAGTCGGCTGCGAATTCAAAGCAAAGGCGCGAAGCTGGGTTGATAGCTGGATAAAATTGCAAAAAAGCTATGTTCTGATACTTAAACATGCAGATTTGCAGCTTTAAAATAATATTCTGATCTGATAAGAGCTAAGTTGAGATAAATCAAGAAAAAAAAGTTGAAAAGCCTCCCACCTGATTTCCTTGTATGATGACAATATAGCAGTTTTATATCGTGATCAGATTGATCTGATTTGGGCTGTTAAAAAGCAAAATGCGTTTTTCCGCTTGACAAATTAAGTGTAGTAAAAAGAGTGGCAAAACTAAAGGACACGTTCTTTGGGGCATTAGCTCAGCTGGGAGAGCGCATGACTGGCAGTCATGAGGTCAACGGTTCGATCCCGTTATGCTCCACCATATATCAGCGGCCCGCATGCTTGGCATGTGCGCCGCTTTTTATATTTTTCGATAATCTTTGTATCCAATGCCCGGGTAATTCGCATCGGCATCAAGGGTCTGGGAAAAGCGTGGCTTTCAGTTTGTCATAAAGCTAAAGTCCAAGCTGCTGTTAGCACAAAAGAACTCCCCCGATTTTGTGATATTCAAAGCGAGGGAGCAGTTCTTGATGATTAGAATAGAATCTTATGGCTATTAGTAGCCGCCTGACATTCCACCCACGAGACCGATTATGGTACTGAAGAGAAGTATGTACAAGACAATCCCAATACCCATAAAGATCAATTGTGCGATAGCCCAGTTCTTGCGATTTGGATTTTCTGAAGAGCTTGCTGCCCAAACTATTAACATGATGATGTTTACGAGAGGGATTATGAGGATGATCATAGTAACTATCCAATTTCCTATACTCATGACTGGAGCCATGTTTTGATGGGGAGTCAGATCGGATTGGCTTGTAAAAGAACGTGGTTCTTGTTCCATGCTGGAACCTCCTTATATTTATTGATCGCATGATATTTTAATCCCGGCATGGATGTCAAGAAAAACAAAAGCATTGACACCTATAAGGTAACGAAAATTATGGTTCTACAGCCTAAAAAATTCTATGAAAATGAGATAAACACACGAGGAAAAACATGAAAGAATACTCAATGAAGAACTTACGCAATCTTATGTTAGTTGGCTCCAGCGGAGCTGGTAAGACTACTTTGTCAGAACAAATCTTTAACAAAACAAAAGCTACCAATAGACTTGGTAAAATCGATGAAGGTAATACCGTACTCGATTTTGACCCTGAAGAAATCGCAAAAAAGATGTCTTTGGGTCTTTCCATCGGGTATGTAAATCATAAAGACCATAGGATCAACATCCTGGACGCACCGGGCTATCCTGATTTTGTGGGTGATACCGTGGTTGCCCTTCCCGCTGTGGAAAACGTGGTGATAGTAGCAAATGCTGCCGGTGGTTTTGAAGTGGGTCTGGAGCTTGCTCTGGAACAGCTTGAAGGCAAGAAAAAGGCCAAAATCATCCTGGTAAATCGCATGGACAACGAACATGCCGATTTTGAGAAAACCCTGGAATCCATCCATGAGAATAGCGATCTCAGACCCGTGAAAGTTCACATTCCTATTGGGAAAGAAGGTGCCTTTGAAGGCGTGGTGGACCTCGTCCGCCAAAAAGCTTACACGGCTGCCGGTGAAGTAGAAGTTCCTGCCAGTATGCAAGATCAGATGGAAGATGCACGTTTGCAGCTCATGGAAGCTGTGGCTGAGACAGATGAGGATCTGCTCAATGAGTTTTTGGAAAACATGGAGTTGTCTCAGGATCATTTGATAGCTGGACTGAGGAAATGCATTGCCAGCGGCGAGATTATCCCTGCATTTGTTTGCAGCGCAGGAACCGGTCTGGGCGTAATGGCCTTCTTGCAAGGGGTCATAGATTATCTGGTTTCTCCAGCGGATTACCCCAAGATCGAACTGGTGGAAGGTGAAGACGTCAAAGAATTCATCGCCAGCGCGGATGGTGAGCTTTTGGGATACATTTTCAAGCTTTATGCAGACCCCAGCATGGGCGATTTTGCTTATGTAAGGATGTTTTCCGGTGTGCTCAAAACCAGTCAGGAATTTTATACCCCAGAAAAAGATGCAAAAGACAAAGCCGGTAATATGTACTATATGTTTGGGAAAAACCGACATGACTGTTCTGAGCTAAGAGCCGGAGAGATCGGCGCTTTGGTAAAGCTAAAAAATGCACGGGTAATGAACAGCATAGTGGCCTTGAATGCCCGCCATGCCATCAAGCCCGTAGATTTGCCAGAAGCCACCACATGGCAGGCGTTAAAAGCGGTAAATCAATCCGATGAAGACAAAATTGGCGGCAGCTTGCAGAAAGTGATCGCAGAAGACCCTACCATCCGCTACGACTTGAATGTGGAAACTCATGAGAACGTACTTTCCGGCATGGGAGATCAACAATTGCAATTGGTCTTAAAAAAGCTGAAAAATCGCTATAAAGTGGAAGCTGAACTCAAAACTCCACGAATTCCCTACAAAGAGACCATCACCGCCAGTGCGGAAAGCCAATATCGGCATAAAAAACAATCCGGCGGACGCGGCCAATATGGCGAAGTGTATTTCAGGATCAAGCCCACCGAACGCGGAGAAGGATTCCAATTCATCAATGCTATAGTAGGCGGCGTGATTCCTTCAAACTTCATTCCCGCCATCGAAAAGGGTTTGGTGGAGACCATGGAAAAGGGCATCATCGCAGGATATCAAGTGGTAGATGTAGCCGTGGAAGTGTATTATGGCAGTTACCACGATGTGGATAGCTCTGAAATGGCTTTCAAGATTGCTTCATCAATGGCTCTCAAAGAAGGTTTCAAGAAATGCAAGCCTATCCTGCTGGAGCCAATTTACAATATCGTAATCATCGTTCCCAGTGAATATATGGGTGATGTGATGGGAGATATTTCCACTCGCAGAGGCCGGATCATGGGAATGGAACAGCGCGGTAAAAAGCAGTATCTGAGTGCTCAAATGCCCGTGGTAGAAATGTATGCTTACTATCCCGCACTGAAGTCATTTACTCAAGGCCGGGGCCGCTTTACCCAGGAATTTTCTCATTACGAGAGAGTTCCGGAAGATATTACTCAGAAGGTGGTAGCAGCCTGGCAAGATAACGAAGTTTAAAAAAGATAGAGGTACGTATGTCCGGACACAACAAGTGGAGCTCGATCAAGCATAAAAAAGGTGCAGCAGATGCCAAGCGAGGCAAGATATTCACCCGTTTGGTCAAAGAAATCATTTTGGCAGCCAAGGATGGCGGCGGAGACCCCGAGAGCAATCCCCGGCTCAGAACCGCTATTCTCACGGCCAAGGCAGCCAATATGCCCCGCGAAAATATCGAACGTGCCATCAAACGCGGCACTGGTGAAATCGAAGGTGTCTCTTATGAAGAGGTTACCTACGAAGGTTATGGCCAAGGTGGAGTCGGCATCGTCATCGATGTGATGACCGATAACAAAAACCGCACTGTGGCAGAATTGCGCCATACCCTCTCAAAATATGGCGGGAACCTGGCTGAAGCCGGAGCGGTATCCTGGAATTTTGACTTCAAGGGCTATTTTAATGTCCCCGTGGCAGGCCTGGAAGAAGATGAATTCATGATGCAAGCTTTGGAAGCCGGCGCCGAAGACGTGGAAATGGGGGATGAGTACTTTGAAGTATATACGTCTCCCACCGAATTTCATACAGTGGTGAGCAATATCGAAGCAGCCGGATTGCCGGTGGAAAATGCAGAGCTAACCAGGGTGCCCAAAACCACCATCAAAGCCGATGATGTGGCCTCAAAACTCCTGAAGCTGATAGATATGCTCGAAGAGCTGGATGACGTTCAAAAGGTCTATGCCAATTTTGAGCTATCCGATGAGGTAATCGCAGAGCTTTCCTCGGAGGAATGATCTTCAATGATGATATTGGGGATAGACCCCGGTAGCCGCTATTGCGGTTATGGACTCATTGAATATAAAAAAAGCAAAGTTTTAGCTGCGGGTTGCGATCTGGTAGATCTAACCCGCCAGCCAACTTTGGGTCAGCGCCTATGCCAGCTGTACGAATCCATAGTGGAGCTTTGCCAGGAATATAAGCCGGATTATGCGGCTATCGAAACGATGTTCTTTCAAAAACACATAAAAAGCATATTTATCCTGGGCCATGCCCGCGGAGTGATACTCCTGGCTTTGGCTCAACAAGGAATTCCTATCGTGGAATACAGTCCCCGTGAAGTCAAAAAAGCGGTAGTTGGTACGGGGAATGCCACTAAGGCTCAGGTGCGTTATATGATCCATCAATTGTATCCGCTCAGTGAAAAAAAGCTGCGCGATGACGCCTATGATGCTCTGGCTATAGCCACCACACACTTTAACCGCATCAAATGGGATAAAAGCAAATGATCGAATATATCAAAGGCATTCTCACTCAGAAAAGTCCTGTAGTAGCAGTGATAGAAACCATGGGGATAGGATGGGAGCTCAAGATTCCCGTATCTACCTATGAAAGCCTGCCGCCGGTGGGCAGCGAGTGCTCTTTGTATTGCTATCTCAGTATATCTCAGGACGATGTGCGCATCCACGGCTTTGCCAGCCTTGGCGAACGTGAACTCTTTACCCAGCTTACCAAAGTTAGCGGCATCGGCTCCAAGACCGCTATCTCCATTCTCTCCACTTTGAGCATACCCGCTTTTGTGAGAAGTATCCAAAGTGGGGAAGAGGCTCTTTTGACCAGAGTTCCCGGCATTGGAAAGAAGAGTGCTCAGCGTTTGATAGTGGAGCTCAGGGATAAGATTCACAAGCTGATGGACTATGTGGATGATGCTCAATTTACCGGGGCGCAGGCCCCCTTGCAAGAGGTGGAAAGCGCTTTGCTGGCTCTGGGCTTTAATGCAGGCTTGATCCAGCGGGAATTGAAACTCTTGGGCCCGGAAGAGCTGGAGTATCCTGAGGAAAAATTAATCAAAGAAGTAATCAAAAGACTGTATCAGAGGGCAAAATGAATTTTAGATCAGAAGCATATAAGACCATCCTGAGGGTGTTTAAAGACGGTGATTTCTCCGATACTCTATTGCAACAAAGAGCCAGGAAACTTAAAAAAAGTGGGGAAGACGTCGCTCTCTTTTACACTACAGTGAAGGGAGTGGTCAAAATGCGGCAAAAGCTGGACTTTATCCTCTCGCATTATACTGAAGCCCAAAAGTATGAATCTACAGATCTCAAGATCAAGATTATGCTGTATCTGGGATTGTATCAGATCATGTATCTGGATAGCATCCCGCCGCACGCGGCTGTGAACGAGACTGTCAAGCTGGCCAAGAGCGTGCTTTCCGAGCAGGTGGCGGATTTTGTGAATGCAGTGCTGAGAGCATATCTAAGGGAAGACAAGACCCAGTATCCAGAGGATCCCGTTCTCAGGATTGCCTACGAGCATTCCTATCCTCCGGATTTGATCAAGACCTGGATTGAGCTCTTTGGTGAAGAATCCACAGAGTATCTGGCTATGTATTTCAACGAAAATCCGGCTTTGCATATTCGGGTGAATTCTATGGCTACCACTCCTGAGAAACTGCAGAAGTATTTTGCCCGCAGGGAGATCGAGATCAAGCCCTGTGCGGCCAGTAAGATGATGTTTTGCACCAAACAGGCTTCAGAGCTATTGAATGAAGTGGCTTTCTCGGAAGGCTATTTTACCGTGCAGGATACATCGGCGGCTTTGGTGGTGGAATTGCTGGACCCCTTGCCAGAGCAATCCGTGCTGGACTTTTTTGCAGCTCCCGGAGGCAAATGCACCTACATCTCAGAGAGGATGCAAAACACCGGAGAAGTGATCGCAGTGGACAGAATCCCTCAAAAGATGAAGCGGCTGAAACAAGCTGCAGACCGCCTGCAATTGACCAATATCAAACAGATTACCACAGATGCGCTAAAGTATGGCCCCGTAGCCCCGGCTTATGACAGAGTATTGGTGGATGCGCCTTGCTCCGGCTGGGGTGTCTTTTCCAGAAAAGCAGACCTCAGATGGCAGGCTCACCACGACATCCCTCAGCTGATTAAATTGCAGGAAAAAGCTCTGGACCATGCGGCGAATTTTGTGAAACTGGAAGGCTATCTGGTGTATTCCACCTGCACCATGAATCCGCAGGAAAACGAGGCGCAGATCAAGCGTTTCCTGGCTCATAATCCCAAATTCAAACTGATCCCTGCCGAAAAGTATATCCCCAAAGCCTATACCGAAAAAGGCTTTATGAAGACCATACCTTTCAAACATCACATGGATGGAGCTTTTGCCGCCAAGATGCAAAAGATAAAGTGAGGATAAAGTGAGCAAAACAAGCCTCAAAAAATGGGGATACATGCTCGGAATCGGGCTGGGCATCATCTTTGTAACTGCCTTCATTTTCAGCCAGGTGATACTCCCTCTGGCTTTGGGTCGCGCAAAGAAGGTAGATACTCCCAATCTGGTGGGCATGAGTCTGGCTCAGGCAAAAAGGACGCTTACCGAAGATAAACTGCACGCAGTGATCAAGGACTCACTTTACAGCGAAGTGTTCAAGATCGACCAGGTCATGGAACAATCCCCTATCGCCGGAACCACTCTGAAAGAAGAAGGCACCGTCTTTTTGGTAATCAGCAAAGGCAGTAAAATGGTGAAAGTACCGGATGTACGTGGCAGTCGCTTTCAACAGGCCATGGTAATGCTGCGAAATTATGATCTTAGAAGCAGCATCGTAGATTCTTTGTACAGTAATGAATATGACCAAAATGCGGTCCTGAGATCCTCTCCGGCTGCTGGAGCAAAAGTAGAAAAGAAATCCATGATCCGGCTGACCCTTAGCCGTGGACCGGAGCCCAGAGCCGATAGCCTTGATTATGATGATTATCTCTTTCCAGATTTAGATTAAAAAAACCCCGTTTGATTAGGCCAAACGGGGCATACAAGATTGATTGCTTTGTTAGAAATTCTTTAATAAGCCGTCAAAATCTACTTTTTCAGCCAAAGTCTTCATTACATCAGCATCGGTCAGATTTTCTCCGGATACAAGCACGGTAATGTTTTCGCCCACTTTGATGGTCAAAGTCCCGGATTCTTCGTCTTCGTCATATTCCAAAGTTGCGTTGTTCCCTTTTATACGGATGGTTCTGGTTCTCATATCAGTCATTCCGCCAAACATAGCGGCCAGACCCATCAGGCCACCGGTTTGTCCGGGCAGACCGCCCACAGCGATGGTCAGGTCCAGCTCGATTTCGTCCTTAGTATAAGTTCCGGTGGCGGCGATGGCATTTGCGCTGCCAATGATGGCTCCTGCCTGTCCCAGAGATTGTGAAGTTTTGTCTTCCAGGGTAAATCCAGCGGGGGCTGCGGGGATATATTTCAGAAGGTCTTCAGATAGAATTTCGCTGATTTTAGCCTGGGCATAATCAAGCTCTTCCTGAGCTTTGATATACTTGCCACTTTCGATCATAGATTTCGCCGTATTCAGGCTTGATATTGCCTCAGACTTAGCACTTTGGGCATAGAGTGCAAGGCTGACAACTGTGACTAACAACAAAAGGGTGATTCTTTTCATTTTGTACTCCTATGAATTTTTTGAACAATGTATAGCGCTTTGGATACTTGTCAAGAAAAAACGAGTCTGATCTCCCAGATTATTTAGGATAAGAGCAGAATGTGAACAATCCGAGTATTGAAATCCATGGATATGATAGTCTGTCTCTTTGGGTGGGGAGGGAGTTTGCTGGCATTCCCCCATTTTACGAGAGTCTGATTATGGACTGGTCGGTGTTGCTATCTGAAATGCCGTCATTACAGGACTCTATAACCTTGTGTAGCTGTAGGTTACTGTATAAAATGCCGTCCCGGGACTCGGATTGGAAGGATATTAATGCTGGAATCATGAATCTTAACTGCCAAAAGTATAAACTGAAATACATAGGCATAGATGATAGCTAAAATCTTATCATTAAGTTCATTATCAAAAGAGTGACTCAACATTTTGGGGGAATGCCAGAGGGAGTTTGTCCTTGACACAAAATGCCTGCATTCTACTGTGAAATAGAGTGCCATTTTCCTCATTGATTTATTGATGAATGGTAAAATGCTGCAAGCATCAAACAAAGGAGTTTTTAATGCAAAAAGGTTTTAAGAGACGCATCTTCACGCCCAGGATTCTGGCGTCAGACATCTGGTTCCTGTTAAAGAATATACGTAAATTTGCCGTTTACCGGCGAAATCCAACCCTCGATCGTGCATTTTTAGAAAAGATCATGAGCGTGGTAACAGCAGTCAACGGCTGTGTGTATTGCTCCTGGTTTCATGCCAGAGAAGCATCTGCAGCAGGCTTGGACCAAGCCGAGATCGACGATCTTTTCCAGCTGCAATTCGATACTAAGGCCGATGAGTTTGAGCTTCCCGCTCTGATCTATGCGCAGCATTTCGCCGAAACAGGGCGCAAGCCCAATCCAGAAGAAACCGCTGCATTTAAAGGCTATTACGGAGCAAAAACCGCCGGGGAGATAATGCTCTTTATCAGAATGATCCTGTTCGGAAACCTACTGGGGAATACTTATGATGCTTTTCTGAGCAGGCTTAAAGGGGTTCCTGCATTTGGCAGCAACGTCATCTTTGAATTCTTCTTTTTCCTTTTTTCCTTTCCGGTGATGTTTCCTGCCTCTATAGTGATGAAGAAAGATAACCGGAATAAAGCGAAAGCAGGTTAAGTAAGTTTAAGAGAAGAGAGAACAAGAAATCTTGTAACCTTAGCTCTGAACTTGTATTTAATTCAACTTTAACTCGAGATGACTCGAAGCTTCGAGTGAACTCGAGTTAAACACAAGTTAAAATCAAATTGAAGGCAAATGGCTTCCTGGAGTGTGTGGAGACCCCAAGACTATAAGTTTTGATAGATTTTCTTGATGTATAATTCTGAACTGCATCAGGGTTTATGCATAGAGCTACTCCTTTGTGAGTAACAACTACTTTGCAGAGTAATAAAAAAGGCTGCCCGAAAGCAGCCTTGTATATTATTTGTTCTTTTTGTGGCGATTCTTGCGCAAGCGTTTTTTCCGCTTATGTGTTGCGATTTTATGACGTTTCTTCTTTTTTCCGCAGGGCATATCAGTTGTCCTAACTCTCGATCTTCAGATCGACTACACTGTTTTTGAATTCACGGGAAAACTTGAAGGTAGGAACTGTGCGTTCTGGTACCGGAACCTTTTCATCGGTTTTGGGGTTGCGTCCCATACGCGGTTTACGGGTTTTGAGGCGGAATGTACCAAAGCCACGGATTTCCAAATGATTGCCTTCGCTTAAAATGTCTTTTACTCCCTGGAATAGGGCGTTAACTACCACTGCGACGTCTTTACGGATAATGCCAGTGTTTTCTGAGATTTCCTTCACGAGATCGGCTTTTGTCATGTTCATACTCCTTTAAACTAAGTGTTATATTTTATTCGAGTCGATAATCATCGTTCCAATAAGATACTCAAATTTATAGCTTTGGGATTTATGTCAAGTGAAAAATGCAGAGGCACTATGTCTTAGGGTTTTTTGAGCTGTTTTAATAGACTAAATTTGGGAAAACAAAGTCTGTGCTTGACACAATCCGGCCATGTAAAATTATGGAACAAAATACTCTGTAATTTATACAAGGAGCAAGATAAATGAAACAAGGAATTCATCCGAAATACACGAAGGCCACCGTTACCTGTGCCTGTGGAAATACCTTTGAGACCTTCAGTACAAAAGGGGACATGCAAGTGGATATCTGCAACGTCTGCCACCCTTTCTATACTGGAAAACAGAAGATTTTGGACACTGCTGGTCGGGTAGAAAAATTTAATAAGAAATACAACAAAGTCAGCACCGAGAAATAGTTCTTTTCTCAGGGTTTTACGCCAGTCTGCCTCAGATAATGAGTAGAGTGGCGTTTTTCTTTGTGGCTGTCAACACACTTTGTGGCTGTCATTTATAGAGAAAGCTGCAAAAGCAAACAGACCCAAAAAGGATTACAATATGAAAAAAGAAATAAGCGTAGGCGGACAAGCGGTAATAGAGGGCGTGATGATGCGAGGCCCGGAGCGTTTGGCTACCGCCGTTCGCAGAAAAAACGGGGACATTGAGCTCAAGCTCACTCCCTTTATCAGCCTCACCCAGAAGAACAGGGTATTTGGTCTGCCTATCATCCGCGGTTTTATTTCGCTGATAGAGATGATGAAGATCGGGCTTTCCACCCTGAATTTTTCCGCTGAACGCTATGAGCTGGACCTTATAGCCGAAGAGGAAGCCAGGGGGAAGGTGAACAAAAAGAAAGGCAAGTGGGCAGAAAAGGCTTCGGAGATTGCCAGCTACGTCTTGGCCTTTGGTCTGGCTTTTGTGCTGTTTGGACTTTTACCTTATAAGCTGGCGGACTGGATGAAGCTCTCACGGCAGGATTTCTTCTTTAATCTGTTTGCGGGATGCATCCGCATAGTATTCTTTATGCTATATGTGTGGCTGATCTCGCTGATGAAAGATGTAAAGCGCCTCTTTCGCTATCATGGGGCCGAGCATAAAAATGTGAACGCCTATGAGCACAATAGCAATCTGCAAATCTCGGATATCCAGAGATACACCACCATTCACCCGCGCTGTGGCACGAGCTTTATCTTCTTTGTGCTGCTGGTGGGCATCTTGTTCTTTTCCATCACGGATGCGCTGGTCTCGCAATTCATTCTGGGCGGACCTATCCCGGTGTATCTGCGTTTGGGCTATCATCTTTTACTGATTCCCATCATTTCCGGGATCAGTTACGAAGTGCTGAAGTTTTCCGGAAAGAACCTGAAGCATCCTGTGGTAAAAGTAATGACAGTTCCCGGCATGGCTTTGCAACGCATCACTACTCAGCCGCCGGATGATGATATGATCGAGACCGCTCTGGTAGCCATGAAAGCCGCTTTGGATATGGATTATAGTGAGCACAAAGTAACCCTGCTGGGAATCTGATATGTTGCCTACCGACAAACTGGAAAGCTTCCGGGAAGAATTTCTTCAGCTTCAACAGAAGGTATCTGATGCCTCACTGATGAGCAATGCTCGCGAATATAAAAAGCTGATGCGTCACTATAAGGAGCTTTCTGAGACAGTCTCCTGCTGGGACAGCTATTTGGATATCCAAAAGCAGATCCAGGAAGCCAAAGAGCTTCAGGAGAATGAAAGCGATCCCGAAATGGTGGCTATGGCCAAAGAAGAGCTGGATACTCTCACCGAAGCTTTGGAAAAAACCGAGCTTCAGCTCAGAGACCTGCTCATTCCCAACGATCCCAACGATGAGAAAAATGCCATCATTGAGATCAGAGCAGGAACCGGCGGTGAAGAGGCAGCGCTCTTTGTGGCAGACCTTTACCGGATGTTCAGCTATTATGCCGAGCAAAAAGGCTGGCAAAAACAGATTCTGCACATGAACGAAACCGGCCTCGGTGGCTATAAAGAAGTAGTGATGCAGCTAAACGGCGAGGATGCCTATGGACTGATGCGTTTTGAAAGCGGAGTGCATCGGGTGCAAAGAGTTCCCGTTACAGAATCCAGCGGCCGCATTCACACCTCGGCGGTTACGGTAGCCGTGCTGCCGGAGGCTGATGACATCGATATCGATATCAGTGACAACGACCTGAGAATAGACGTCTATCGCAGTAGCGGTAATGGCGGACAGAGCGTGAATACTACCGATTCTGCGGTTCGCATCACCCACGTTCCTACCGGCTTGGTGGTGACCTGTCAGGACGAGAAATCTCAGATCAAGAACAAGAATAAGGCAATGAAGGTGATGCGCAGCAAATTGCTGGACCTTGAGATCAGCAAACAGGAGCAGGAAATAGCTTCAGCCCGCAAGGCTCAGGTTTCCACCGGAGACCGTTCAGCCAAGATCAGGACCTACAATTTCCCGCAATCCCGGGTTACCGATCACAGAATTAACTTGACAAGCTACAATCTCGATAGTTTTTTGGCAGGAAACATAGATGAGTTTGTCCAGTCCTTACGAATGGCCTGGAGAAATGAGAAGGTAAATGAATAAATGGTACAGGTATTACTGATCCTGGCAGTGCTGCTTTTCTTTTTATTTCTGTCCCTGTTTTTTTCGGGGCTTGAGACAGGATTGATCTCCATTGATATGATCGCACTGGAACACTCCTCTCGCAGGAGCCGGCGGGATGCGTCTCTGCTTCGTTTTCTGAAGCAACCGGATAAGTTTCTGGGTACTACCCTCATCGGAAATAATATCGCCAATGCCATTTTAGCCTCTCTTGCCACTTTATTTGTGGCAGAACTGGGGGAATTCCGCTTTGATGCCCGCTATACCTCTCTTATTATCGGAACTATAGTTCTGATCTTTGGAGAGATAGTGCCCAAGGCGATCTTTCGGGATTATGCGGATACCATCGTCCCCAGGCTATATCCCATTCTTCTCTTTTTTTATTATCTTTTTCGTCCTTTTGTAGCTGTAGTGGGTTGGATAAACCGGGGCTTGCGTAAAATGCTCAAGCTGGATGAAAACAATCAATACGACTATTTGACCAAGGATGACATTAACTTCCTGCTAAATGAGAGTAGCGAAGACAGCACCATGTCTCCGCAATTGGAAATGATAGAAGATGCCCTGGATTTGAAGGATATGGATGCGCGCAATGTAATGGTGCCCCGCACAGACATTGTGGCCATCCCGGAAAGCTCCAGCATCGCTGAAATCTCAGAAATCGCCAGAGAGGAAGGCTTTACCCGCTATCCTGTATATCGAAATAGTATAGACGACATCATCGGCGTGCTGATAATATACGACATTCTCAAATTTCAAAATGGTGAGGAAAAGTGCGCCGGAGACCTGGTGCACGAGCCCTTTTTTGCCCCAGAAAATATGGATGTAGATATCCTGCTCAAAGAGATGCAATTACAGCACAAATCCATGACCATCATCGTGGATTCCTATGGCGGAACTGCGGGTATAGTAACTATCGAAGACATTCTGGAGGAGATCGTAGGTGAGATCGAGGATGAGTACGACGACGATGGGGATCAGGATGTGCAGCAGATCAGTCCCAATACCTGGATAGCCATGGCAGATGTAGAGATAGACCATCTGGCCGATGATCATGAGATCGAGCTTCCCGAAGGGGATTATGAGACCGTAGCCGGACTGATCCTGGATCATCTGGAAAAGATACCGCATCAGGGACAATTCATCACTATAGCTCCTTATCGGATTCAGGTCTTGCAGGCTACAGATAAAAAGATTATAAAAGTAAAAATACATAAACAAAACGAGGTAAAGACATGAAACTAATGGAATGTGTTCCAAATTTTAGTGAAGGCCGGGATCAGGGAATCCTGGATGCTATTGCTGATGCTATAAAGTCCGTAAAAAACGTATCCCTGTTGGACGTGGACCCCGGAGCGGATACAAACCGTACCGTATTCACCATGGCCGGTGAACCCGAGGCAGTGGTGGAAGCAGCCTTTCAGGCTATCAAAAAAGCCTCAGAATTGATCGATATGAGCAAACACAAGGGTGAGCATCCCCGCATGGGCGCCACCGACGTATGCCCCTTTATCCCGATCTCGGATATGAGTATGGAAGAATGCGTAGAATATGCCAAAAAGCTGGGTAAAAGGGTAGGTGAAGAGCTGAACATCCCTGTATATCTTTATGAAAATGCAGCCAGTAAACCGGAATGGAAGAATCTGGCAAACGTGCGCTCCGGCGAATATGAGGCTCTGGCCGAAAAAGCCAAAAACCCTGACTGGAAGCCTGATTTTGGCCCGCACAGCTTTAACGCCAAAAGTGGCGCTACCGCTATCTCCGCCCGTGAATTCTTAATCGCTTACAATATCAATCTGAATACCCGTGACAAAAGTAAAGCCCATGACATCGCTCTTTCCATCCGTGAAAGCGGCCGCCTGGCCAGAGACGAAAAGGGCAAGCTGATCAGAGACGAAGCCGGCAAAAGGGTCAGAGTGCCCGGAATCTTTACCCATTGCAAAGCTGTGGGTTGGTATATAGATGGTTACAACCGCGCCCAGATCAGCATCAATCTTACAAATTATAAGATCACGCCACCTCATGCGGTTTTGGACAAAGTGCGCGAGATGGCCCATGAGATGGGAATGGAAGTAACCGGCAGCGAATTGGTAGGCCTCATTCCCAAAGCCGCGATCCTGGAATCTGGCAAATACTATCTGAACAAGATGAATGAATCTACCGGTATTCCCGAAAAGATGATCATGGAAACCGCTATCCAATCCATGGGACTGGCAGAGCTCAGCCCCTTTGATCTGGATAAAAAGGTGATAGAATATGCCATAGCCAAAGCAGACCGTCTGGCCACAAAGAGCGTAACCGATTTTTGCGATCTGCTTTCCACAGACTCTCCCACTCCCGGAGGCGGTTCTGTGGCAGCCTTGTGCCTGGCGATGAGCGGAGCTCTTTCGGCCATGGTGGCCAATCTCACTATCGACAAAAAAGGCTATGAAAAGGTGCAGGATGCGGCTCGTAAATATGCCCCCATGGGTCAGGAAATTAAAGAAAGTGCAATTCGCTGCGTTGATGTGGATTCGGATGCCTTTGATTCCATGATGGAAGCCCTGCGGCTGCCTAAAAAGACAGATGAAGAGATCGCCTATCGCAATCAGCAGATCGAACTGGGCACTCAGGCTGCGATTATAGCTCCCCTGAATGTTTTGCGTATTTCTTTGCGAGCTCTGCAGCTGGCCAAAGAAGTGGCAAAAATTGGTAATATAAACGCTCTCTCTGATGCCGGAGTGGCTGCTCTCACCGCCCTGGCTGCAGCGAAAGCCGCGAATTTCAACGTCTTGATCAATATCAGTGGCATCACCGACGAAGATTTCAAGAAGAATACTCTGGCGGAAGCAAAAGAGTTGATTGAGAAATGCGTGAGCTTAAATGATGAGGTCGAAAAGGACGTAAGCTCCAGATTGTAAAGCCGTGAAACTCTATATCATCGGCTTTAGCTCCGCCGGCAAAAGCACTTTGGCCAAATCTCTGGCTGACCGCTGGAGCATCCCGTATTGGGATACCGATGAGATATTTATCAAGGAATACTCAGAAAACATTGCGGACTATGTCCGGTCTCATGGCTGGCCTGCCTTCCGCAAAGCCGAGAGTGATATTCTGTTGAAGACTCAGAAGCTGATACCTACTTCTGAGTCTTTTCATTTTGATAGCAGCGCTGCAGTGCAATATCGGGGAATCGTAGCCTGCGGAGGCGGAATCGTGGAGAGCGAGACCAATCGTGCTTTTCTGGCAGAGAAGCGCTTGATTTGGCTGAGTCCTCCTTGGGAGCTTCTTTGGTCCAGGATCAGGCAAAGTCCTTCTGCTTTCTGCAGCGGCAAAAGCGAACAGGACTTGTATCAAGACTATCGACGTCGCTGCACCTTGTATCGCAGCCTTATCTCTTAGCAATTAGCAGAATCATTCTTCAGGGTCACTGCTCCCGGATATAAGGAGAGGAAAAAAAGCATTGACACAATGAGCAGCTGTGTCATATTGGCAAAATAATGTACTCTGCATTTCAAAAGAATGCCATAAATAAGTAACGTAACAATATACAGAACACAAGAGAAAATAATATGGACATCAAACATTATCAAGCTCTTATTCAACAGATCCCTTTTGGTTTTGCCTATCACAGGATTCTGCGGGATGAGAGCGGAAAAGTTACCGACTATCGCTTTTTGGAAGCGAACGCTGAGCTTGGCAGACTCACAGGACTTGATCCTGCCCAAATAAAGGGTAAAACCGTGCGGGAAGTGCAATCTGAAATTGGAAAAGCTGATTTTGACTGGCTTTCATTTTATGAGCAGCTTGATATAGATCAGAAAGTGAATGAATACAAACAGTATTCTGAGCCTTTGGGATATTGGTACCAAGTGCGTATATCCGCTACGGACAAAGACCTGTTTACCGTATTTTTTTTTGATCTTCCAAAGCTCATAGAGCCCGGCCAAAAGCTGTATAGCAACAAAGACCTGTTTCATCTATTGATTCAAAGTTCCAAGCTTTTGGTGGCTGTACTGGACGATAAACTCAAAGTAATCTATCCTGAATGCTTAGTAGATAAACTTTGTCAGATAGAGCTATCTCATGTGGTGGATGAGAACATATTGGCCAGGGTCCATCCTGATGATTTGGAATCTGCCCAAGACTTGATTAAGTGGTTGAGAGAGCACCCAGCTCAGACTGATACTCGCGAAATCAGAGCAAGAGTAAGTCAGGAAAGCTATACCTGGCTGGAAGTAATTGGCAGCAATATGCTTGACTTCCCGGATGTGAATGGCTTTGTGTTTATCATGAGAGATATCAGCCAGCGCAAGGCTGCTCAGGCCGCCCTGCTTCAGAGTGAAAACAGATTGCGCTATATCACGAATAACGTTCGGGATATGGTCTTTTTGACCGACAAAGACTTAAATACCATTTATATAAGTCCATCCGTGCAGGAAATATTGGGTGAAAGCCCAAAGCAGCGGATTGAGAAGAAGCTGGAAGAGAAGTTTACTCCCAAGTCTTTAGAGCTATTACACAAGATCTTACGGCAAGAATTGCTCAAAGACGCAGACACTGCTGTGGACAAAGACCGCAGCCGCATCGTGGAGCTGGAGCAGTATAAGGCTGATGGTAGCATCCTGGATATCTCCATGCACATATCCATCCTCCGTGATGAAAATGGTAAGTTCAACGGACTGCAGGGAGTGAGCAGAGACATCACTCAGCAAAAGCGCATTGAACAAGAACTGGCTGAAAATATCAAGTATATAGATTCTCTTCTAAATGCAATCCCGGATCTGATGTTTGTAGTTGACGAAGATGGGATAATTACAGATATCAAGTCTGGCCATGAAGAGTCTTTGTATATGCCCAAAGAACAGATTTTAAACTCACATATCAGTGATATCTTACCCAAAAATCTGGCAAAGAGCCTATTGCAAAAGAAAGACGAAGCTCTTGAAACCAGAAAGACAGTGTATATGCAATATCAGCTTATGATAGAGGGTGGATTGGAGGATTATGAAGTCAGCATCAGCCCCTTTGGCGATCGTCAAGTCATCGCTCTGGCCAGAAATATTACCCAGCAGCAGCAGGCGATCTCTGCACTTCAACAGCAAAATCAATTCCAAACACTGATCACAGAGATTTCCACTGCTTTTGTCAAAGCCACCATGAATAATATCGATCAGGTTTTGTATGACAGTCTGGCGCGGGTGGGGCAGTATTTTGCCATCCACAGAGCCTACATCTTCAGATACTCTCAGGATTTTAGCATGCTTTATAATACCAACGAATGGGATGATCCTGAACTAAAGCCCATACCTGGTCAGAAAAAAGTGTATCCATCCTCAAATACTCCCTGGTGGCATCAGCAGATCATGGCAGGGAATATGATCTTAACCGAGGACAAGCAGGAACTTCCCGCAGAGGCCAGGGCAGAATATCTGGTCATGGAAAGATTTGGGATCGGATCATTACTGTTTGTGCCCATCCAAACCGGCTCCCGGGTATTGGGATATTTCGGTTTTGATAGCATTGGTCAGAAGCGCAGCTTCAGCGAATCCGAGATTGGCAACCTCAAAGTTATCTCCAATCTTCTGGCAGAGGTTTTGCAAAAGTTTGATTATGAGCGCAAGATGCAGGATCAGGCGCATCTGCAGGAACTGATCAGCGGGATGGCATTAAGATATATCAACCTCCCCACCAGCGAATTGCAGGTTTCCATATACGATTCTCTATCCGAGCTGGCCACATTTGTAGATGCAGACAGGGCCTACATTTTTGAGTATGACTGGGACCGGCAGATATGCACGAATACCAGTGAGTGGTGCGGTGAAGGCATCAGTCCCCAAAAAGATAATTTGCAGAAAGTGCCTCTCAGCGAAATGCAGGATTGGGCAGAGCAGCACAAAGCGGGCGAGAACGTGATCTTGAGAGACTTAAAGCAATTGGATGAACACGGTGGCTTGCGCAAGATACTTGCTTCCCAAAATATAAAGAGTGCGATAGCTTTGCCGATGATGAGCGGTGAAGAATGCTTGGGCTTTGTCGGCTTTGATTTTGTGCGTACAAACCACATCTATCTTGATACTGAACGTACCCTTTTGAAGCTGTTTGCCCAGCTCTTGGTAAACACCTATAACCGTAAAAATTTGGAAGAACGCTTGATCCGTGAAAAGGAAAGAGCTGAGGCTGCCAATCGGGCAAAAAGTGATTTTCTGGCTAATATGAGTCACGAAATCCGCACTCCGCTCAATGGTGTGATCGGCTTTACAGAATTGATGCTGAATTCCTCGCTTAGCCATACTCAACAGCAATATGCCCACAACATCGTGCATTCCAGCTACAGCCTGCTCGGGATCGTCAGCGATATCCTGGACTTTTCCAAGATTGAAGCAGGAAAGCTGGAACTCGATCTGGTGCGAACCGATCTGATCAAACTCTTAGAACACGTCATGGATATCATCAAAGTAAAGACTAGCAAAAAGAATATTGAATTGCTACTCAATATTCCGATGGACTTGCCGCGCTTTGTGATCCTGGACCCCTTGCGGTTAAATCAGGTTTTGTTCAATCTTTTGTCCAATGCCGAAAAATTCACCAAAGCCGGCGAGATCGAGCTTAAGCTATCCTTTACCATGAAGGGAAAAAAGCATGCAGATATCAGATTTGCCGTACGCGATACAGGGATCGGAATTGCCGAGACCCAGAAGCGCAAACTGTTTCAAGCTTTTAGCCAATTGGATTCATCAACCACCAGAAAATACGGTGGCACTGGCTTGGGACTGGTGATATCAAACCATTTGACCAAGCTTATGGGTAGCGAGATAGAGCTAAGCAGCACGGTAAACCAGGGCAGCGAATTCTTTTTTGTGCTAAATTGCCAGGTCGAAACTCCTACTCGCGAAGAAAGATATGCCCCCTCAAATATCCAAAAAGCTCTGATTATCGATGACAACGCATCTAATCGCAGTATCTTAAAAAACCTGCTCGGACACTGGGAGATAGCAAGCACAGCTTTCGCCAGCAGCATAAGGGCCATGAAACACTTGCAAGACCAGCGCGATTACGATATAATCGTCTTGGATCACCAGATGCCCGGCCTGGGCGGCATCCCCACCATCAAGATGATCCGGCAGCAGATGCCCGCACCACTAACAGATTGTCCGATTATACTCTTACTGAATACTTCGGATGATGAGGCAATCCAAAAAGCAGTGCAGGAGCTGAAAATCCGATACACTTTGGTAAAACCGGTAAAAGCTCAGGAATTGATGAACCTTCTCAAGGTCATCGATACCAAAGGGGCACCATCTGTCAGAGCAAAAGAAGCCAAAATCATCAATAAAATTCCAACTATAGACTTTGATAAGGCTCCCCGCATCCTGATCGCGGAAGACAATTCCCTGAATCTTACTCTTCTCAAAGAAATGATTCATCTACAGATTCCAGGAGCGCAGATTATCACTGCCGTGGATGGCTTAGAAGCAGTGGATCAGGTCAAGAAACATGCTCCCCATATTGTCTTGATGGACGTGCAAATGCCAAATCTGGACGGCGTAAATGCCAGCGTCGAAATCCGCAAATTCTCCGATGTCCCCATTATCGCAGTCACAGCCGGAACCTTGGATGAAGAGCGGGAGCGCTGTCTAAATGGGGGGATGAGTGGATTTCTTACCAAACCGGTCTTGGTAGATAAGCTCCGGGATACTCTGGCCCGGCACCTCTCTCTGAGCCTTATTACCCAGCCCAAAGAGCAAGACATTAGCAGTCCGGAAGATACTAATAAACACTTCGATAAAACTGCTCTGCTGAAAAAGATATCAGGTGATACTCAGATTTTTAACAGTCTGCTTGAGACCGTATTAAACTCCTTTCCCGGGAAAATCAGAGATATCAAGGCAGCCATGGACAAAGACGATGAGGCTCAGATCAAAGCAGCCCTGCATGCGCTGCGGGGATCAGCTCAAAATATGCATTTCACAGAGCTTGGCCAAAGGGCAGAGGCTCTGGAACGAAGCTATACTGAGATTTATGCCGAAAAAAGACAGGCGCTATACCAAAAGATCGAATCCGAGTGGTATAAAGTAAGGAAGATAATATCTCAGATAATATCTGAGGATCTGCCCGCTTAAGGCCTCTGCACACACCAATAGCCATTCTGGGCATAAAACATAAGCTCTTTTTACTCTCCAAATTTAAGCGTTTTCAGCGTTTTTGTCTAACTTTTCCCCAGTTTTATTCCTCTTTTCGGACTCTCTATTAGTTCTTAATCACATCTTAATCAAGCCTTAATAATTAACGCTTGATTAAGAGTAGTTCAATGTGTGATCAGCTGCCCGAAACGAGGGGCAAAACTCAGAAATGGGGGTATGGCCAATAGGGTGGATACGTAAAAGGGTATAATCCACTACTCTGAGAGCTATAGACTGCTTGGCTCAGTTCAGTTGAGAAGTCTATCTGCATTCAAACAAAAGACTTCAGGTAGCGGCCAAAACCTCTACTTAAAGTCTTTTGCTTTTTTGCTAAATACTTATGAAAACAATCCGGCTGCTAATCTACCGACAATCTGCAAAAGCAGGAGATCATTAGGCAGCCTTTAGCCGGGTAGATCAGGGACTGTCTTGGAGATTGAGCTTACGGCTCTTGAATCCGTAACCCAGCACGTCATAGACGTCTGTAACTATCATAAAGGCATCAGGATCGATCTCTTTTACCATATCGGTGAGCAGCGGTACCTGGCGGCGGTTCAGCACGCAGAAGATCACGTTGATATCTCTTTGATTGAAGCCGCTCATTGCCTTAAACAGGGTTAATCCTCTTTGCAGTTCGTCAAAGATTACGCCTCTGATCTCATCTACATTGTTGGAGATGATATACACGCCTTTTACGTAGGGCAGGCCTTCCGAAACCAGATTGGTGATTCTGGAGGCGATAAAGAGGTTGATGTAGCCCCAGATCAGCAGTTTGGGGTCCATCATGAAGACTGCTACTGCCAGGATGATGCCGGTTTCCACGATGTAATATCCACTGCCGATAGAGATATTGGCCTTTTGTTTGATCATAGCCACGGGGATATCGGTGCCTCCGGTGGATCCGCGGAACCTGAAGATCAGTCCCAGTCCCAGTCCCAAAAGCACGGAGCCGGCAATGGCTGAAAGGAACATTTCTTCCGGGGGAAGCATTGCATATACTATACGCCCTTTTACTTCGAAGGTGAACTGGGCGAGGTCCGAGACGATGCCGATTTTATGTAATACGGGGAAGCTGATCAAGTCTGTCATGGCAGAGCAAATTATCATACCATATATGGACTTGCTACCAAAAGATCTGCCTATAAAGATGAAACTAAGAACAAATAAGGGAATGTTGATCAAGATCATGCTTATGCCATTGGGCATGCCAAAAAGGAATTTCAAGATCTGGGATATTCCGCCCACACCTCCGGGGGCCATATTGTAAGGTAAAAGAAACCATGCATAACCTGCGGCAAAAAATAACGAGCTGAACGTGATCCCCACAAAGTTTATGATCTCTTTACGAATGCGCTTTTTGCGCGGTAGCTTCACTGACATTGTTTTCTCCTATTCTTCTTGACGAATTATGCTTTATTATTAGTTTGTCTTAGAAAGTCTGGCAAGGGGCCTATACATAGAGTAGCGGCTTGCCAAAAAACACTAAAGCAAACTTATATAAGGAATAATAATGAAAATCGATATTAGATTAGACGGGCATAAACACAGTCTTATCGACTTGACCAAGGCCCAAGCTATCTCCCAAGTTTTGAAGGGAACTACGATCGACAGGAACTTAGTATTGAGCTATAAAATAAATCATACTGAATATGTCAATGAAGATTATTTGCTAACCGGAGACACTTATGTGAATTGCATCACTGCCAGGCATCCTGAAGGCAACCGGATCAGCCAGGACACGGCAATATTCATCCTGGCAAAAGCCCTGCACACCATGCTGGGGGATACCCACTCTCTGGTGGCAGAGCATTCCATCGGCGATGGAGTCTTTTGCGAGGTCTTCAATGCGGAAAGTTTCACCGAGGAAGACTGCTCCAGGCTCAAGCAGCATATGCAGCAGATCATCCAGAGTGATCTGCCTATAGAAAGGATAGAGGTCAAGACCGCAGAAGCCATTGATATCTTTAATTCCATGCGGCGCAGCGATGTCCTGAAAAACATCAAATCCAATTACAGTGAAACTGTAGCCATCTACAGGTGTGGCAAATACTACGATTTCTTTATAAGGCCTCTGGCAGACCGCACCAGTTTCATCACTGAGTTTGATATCATATATCAGGCTCCTGGCTTTATCTTAAGATTTCCCACAGGGCCGCAGATGAAGATTGCCAGCCCATTCTCCTTGCCCAAAAAAGTATTTGCGTTGCATCAGGAACATGATAAATGGCTGAATATCCTGAGGGTGCATAATATCTCTGATATCAACCGGCTTATCGCTAAATACGAGATCTCGCAATTCATACTGGTGGAAGAGGCCCTGCATGAAAAGAAGATTGCGGAGATTGCGACTGATATCGCAGCGCACAAAGATGTCAAGATCATCCTTATAGCAGGCCCTTCATCCTCTGGTAAGACCACTTTTGCCAAACGGCTCAGCGTGCAATTGCAAGCCAGTAAAACCAAGCCAATCGTTATCGGCATGGACGATTATTTCCTGAATCGGGATAGAACACCTCGCAAGACAGACGGGGATTACGATTTTGAATCCATCCATTCCATAGACCTGGAATATCTGAATTTGCAGCTTCAGCAACTGTTGGCAGGCGAACAGATAGAGCTGCCTCACTATGATTTTACCCGTGGTATCCGGCGCCATAGCAAGAATTTTGTGCAATTGCATGAGGATGATATTATCATCATGGAAGGTATTCATGGCCTGAATGAAGAGCTCACCGCCACTATTCCAGAAAATCGTAAAACCCGCATTTATATTTCGGCACTCAACCAGCTGAATATAGATAATCACAATCGCATTCCCACTACGGATTGCCGGCTCTTACGCAGGATTATCCGGGATCATAGTTATCGGGGCTATTCTGCAGAAGAGACCTTGCGACGCTGGCCTTTTGTGCGCGAAGGTGAAGAACAAAACATCTTTCCCTATCAGGAAAACGCAGATTATATGTTCAATAGCAGCCTGACTTACGAGCTGGGAGTGCTCAAAAAGCACGCCTGGAAGATCTTGCATCAGGTTCCCAGCACTTCATCTGCCTATACGGAATCTCGCAGACTCCTGCGCCTGCTCTCTCATTGTGATGATATCGAAGATGCGCAGGTGCCCTTTAATTCTATCATCAGAGAGTTTACAAACGGCTCTGTCTTCAGGTATTAGGCTGATGTCAAAGATCAATATCCTTTCGGAAGCCGTGCGCAATAAAATCGCCGCAGGCGAAGTGATCGAGCGTCCTGCCTCTGTGGTCAAGGAATTGGTGGAAAATAGCATTGATGCGGGAGCCGATGCCATCACGGTGATTGTGGAACGGGGCGGTAAAAACCTGATCCAGGTGATCGACAATGGAGACGGTATGGAGCCGGATGATGCCATGCTGGCGCTGGAAAGTCATGCTACCAGCAAGATTCGAAATGTAGATGACATCATTCACATCAGCTCCCTGGGTTTTCGGGGCGAAGCTTTGCCCTCCATTGCTTCGGTTTCAAATTTCACCCTGCTTACCCGCAGCCGCAATCTCGAAACCGCAGTGCGCATCGATATCATCGATGGAAAGCTAAGAGACGTGCAAAAAACCTCATCCAATCCGGGAACCACCATCTGGGTGCGTGGTCTTTTTAAAAGCCTTCCTGCCCGCCGGAAATTCTTGCGCACGGACAATGTAGAGCTCAGGCACATCCTCAAATACTTTCACTATCAGGCCATACTCTACCCCGAGATAAGCTTTAAACTGATCGCTGATGGCAGTCAAAAGCTGAATTATATAGCCAGTGATGATCGCAAGCAGCGGATGAGCGAGATCTTTGGCTCCGGTTTCTTTTCAGATGATATCATCGCAGTGTCCGGAAGCAGTGGAGAATACTCTGTGAGCGGATACATATTTGGTCTGGAAGAGCGGGGCGACAAGCTGATAGACGCCCAATACACCTTCATCAATGGCAGATTTATATCCGATAAAACCGTAAGGCACAGCATCAAAAGTGCCTATGAACCCTTTATCCTCAAGACCAGAGCCTGGATGAAAGGCAGCACTCCGCCCTATATCCTCTTTATCGATGTGCCGCCCGCTCAGATCGATGTAAACGTATCTCCTACAAAGAATGAAGTGCGCTTTCGTGAAAATCAGAAGGTGCATTCCATGATCTTTGAGAGCCTGTCTCTGGCCTTGAAACGCTATGAAGACGAGAAGTTTGCCTCCGCCAGAGAGAAATTCCAGAATCTTCCAGGCTCCCAGCGTGCCAGCTCTCTGGAGCGGGATATCTTTGTGCAAAAGATAGAGGTTCCCCGCTATGGCGAATACAAAAAGGAGCACGCCAATCTCTTTCAGGACGATCTTTTCCGCCAACCGATAGAGGAGAGACCCAAATCCATCCCCATCGTGAATCCGCATCTGTCCGAAAGTCAGGAGCAGCTGGAGGTCTTTTCCGATATGCCCAATGATAATGTGCCTTACAAATTGCTTTTTGAAAATGAAGAAGATTATATCAATCCCTGGCAGCTACATAGTACCTATATATTTGTGCAGGTAGAAGATGGGCTGGTAATCATAGATCAACACGCAGCCCATGAACGCATACTCTATGAGAAGCTGATTCATCGTACCAGTGGAGCGCCGGCTACCCGACAAAAGCTGATCATCCCTCTGGTGATAGATATCCCGCCTTATATAGCTAGTGAGATTAAAGACCTAGTAGATGAAAATTGGGAAATCTTTGAGAAGATCGGCTTTAAACTGAAGAAATTCAGCGGAGACTCTATAGTTATCGAAGAGATTCCGGCAGAACTGGGTGATTTTCAGGGTGGAAAAGTCTTTATAGATATACTCAAGCAATTGGAGACCGAGATGCAGGCCAGCTCTGACTTTCGGGATTCTCTGGCAAAATCCATCTCCTGTAAGGCCGCCATCAAGGCAAATACAAGCCTGAGCCGCAAAGAGATGCTGGCGCTGATCAACAACCTTTTCGCCTGCCGGGTGCCTTACTTCTGTCCTCATGGCCGCCCCCTGATCGTCAAGATGAGTCTGATGGATTTTGAAAAGAAGTTTAAAAGAGTATTATGATCATCACCATTGAAGGGCCTACCGCAGCCGGAAAGTCTGCCATCGCCCTCCAATTAGCCAAAGCGCTGAACACTGATATAGTAAATTGCGATTCCCGGCAGATCTATAAATATATGGATATCGGTACGGCCAAACCCAGTGTAGCAGAAAGACAGGCTGTCTCTCACCATTTGATAGATATCATCACTCCGGATCAGAGCTATAATGCCGGTCTTTTTGCCCGGGATGCAGATGCGATCATCCGGACTCTGAAAGATCAGGGCAAAATCCCCATCATCTGCGGGGGCACAGGCCTGTATGTGAAAGTCCTCCTGGAGGGGCTATTCCAGCATCCGCCCCATGATCCAGCACTGCGGGAGGAATTACACCAGGAACTTGTCGAAAAAGGGATAGCGCACATGTATCAGCTTTTGAGCGAGATTGATCCGGACTTTGCCCAAAATGTGAGTGCCAATGACCCGCAGCGCATCTTGCGAGGCTTGGAAGTTTACCGCGCTACCGGCAAGAGTATTTCGCAGCACTGGGCTCAGCAAAAACGGGAATCTCGCTATCAGGCTTATCGCATTTTGATAAATCCACCGCGCCAAAGCTTGTATGAGAAAATAAATTTACGCCTGGGCTCAATGCTCAAAAGCGGTCTCATCGATGAGATAGAAGGGCTTTTGCAGCAATGCTACAAGTGGACAGACCCAGGCCTGAACAGCCTGGGATACAAAGAGTTCAAGGCATACTTCGAAGGCGAGGTATCCCTGGCGGAAGCAGGTGAGAAAGCAGCTCAGCATCACCGCAATTATGCCAAAAGACAGCTTACCTGGTATCGAAAACAGAGATTTGATTTGGCTACAGAGCCACAAAGCTTTAACTTATCTGATGTCATCAGGACTATACAAGCCTGATATTAGAGACACAAAGGGGAGAGATGTGCAAATTATTGCCAGAGTATTTAGCTACGAAATATCACGCAGAGACTTAGAACGTGAAATGTCCTGCGGTAGCACAGAAAAACAGGCTTTAAAACGCCTTATAGACCGCTGTTTGCTTTTAGGAAAGGCAGACCTGTTAGATTTCAGTGTTTCTGAAGCAGAATTTGACATCGCCTTGATGCAGCTTTTGGATGAAGAGGAACCCCTTGGCCTGCCACCGGGTGTATTACAGGATATGAATGCGCAGGAGATGGAAAGCCTGATCCGGCGTAACATCATCATCCGCAAATATGTAGCCAGCTTGTATCCCGAAAAGAAGCCTATTTCAGAAGACAAGCTCAGGGAATTTTATCAGGAGCAGATCGATAGCTTTCATTCCGAAGAGATGGTGCGCTGCTCCCACATCCTGATCAAAGGTGAAGGTGCTCTGGAAAAGCTGAGCAAGATCCGAGCCCAGATAAAGGATGCAGAAGATTTTGATAAATTGTGCGCAGACTGCAGCGAATGTCCCAGCAATGCATGCTGTGGGGATTTGGGCTATTTTCCTCGCGGCAAGCTCTATGCTGAGATCGATGAAGTGGCTTTTGCCATGCAGCCCGGAGAAATCAGCATGCCTTTTAAGACTCCCGGAGGCTATCACATCCTCATGCTTACCGATCGCAAGAGTAAAGCCCCTGTCTCTTTTGAAGAGATCAAAGAAAGCCTGGCCGCACATTTGGAGCAAATGGAGAGAGAGTATTTCGTGAAACGCCATCTTGCCGAGCTTTATGTGGAGTTTCACAGCGAGGTTTTGATCTTCGACGATGCGCTCAAATAGGCTATCTCATTTATTTGGAATCAGCAGTTTTGGAGAATCCCACGGGCCTGCAATAGGTCTGCTGATAGACAGCCCCCCGCCCAATCTTGACTTCCCTTCCGATGAGCTACATGCTGCTCTGATGCGGCGCGGCTACCAGGGAGACTTCAGCACTTCCCGTACTGAGGCTGACCAGCTGGAAATACTCAGCGGCGTCTTTGAAGGGAAAACCACCGGCATGCCGCTCTGCGTGATAGTGCGCAATTGCGATGCTAAAAGCGAGGATTATGAAGCGCTTAAAGACGTCTTTCGGCCGGGTCATGCGGATTATTCCTGGTTTCAGAAATTCCAGATCTATGATTATCGGGGAGGAGGCAGGGCTTCAGGACGGGAGAGCCTTGCCCGGGTGATCGCAGCAGACCTTTCCCAAAACCTCTTGAAAGACATCAAGATCGAAATTATATGTAAACAAATCGGCGAGCTGAAGGCGTCACCAACTGCTACAATAGCGGAGCATAACCCCTTTCATTGGCCTGATCCCGCTAACTATCGGGCGCTGCTCAAGACTCTGGAAGACATCAAAAGCCGGGGAGACAGCCTGGGCGGAATCCTGCAGGTTACAGCCTCGAATATCCCGCCTGGCCTGGGGGACCCCATCTATGAAAAGCTATCGGCTAATATCGCCAAAGCCATGTTCTCCATTGGTACCGTGCGGGGGATACTATTTGGTGATGGCCTTAACCTGGCCAGCTGGCCGGGAAGTCAAGTCAATGACCGGTTTGCAGCAGGGAAACTGGCCAGCAATCATCACGGCGGAATAGTGGGAGGAGTATCAAACGGCCAGGACATAGTCTTTGATCTCGTCATTCGCCCCATATCCTCCATCAGCATTCCGCAAGAGACCATGGATAAAGCTGGCAAGCCCTGCCAGATCAGTATCAAAGGACGACATGACGTCTGTCATATACCCCGTCTAATCCCCGTGGTAGAGGCTATGCTGCAAATCTGTCTGGCCGATGCCATCCAATATCAAAGGCTGATCTCGGGGGATGATGCAGATTTGACTGGTTTGCGGGAAAGTCTGGACAAGATAGACGAAGAGCTGCTCACCTTGCTCTACCGTCGGCGCGCTATAGTGCATGAGGTGAAACGCTATAAGGAGCAAAACCACCTTCCCCCCAAAGACCCCGCCAGGGAAAAAGAGATTTTAGATAAAGCAGCCCAGATCGCCCGCGAGATAAAGCTGCCGGAGGAACAAGTTCAAGACATCATCAAACTTACCTTAAGGATATCAGACACATGATAGTAATATGCACGCCCTACCGCAGCCCTGAAGACATAGATAAAGAAGCTAAAAACTTCTATTATGAATACCGGCTTGATTTCTGTGAAAACTGGCCAGCTATAGATTTCAAAGCTTTTCTCAAAAAGAGCATCCTTACTTACCGTGGCAGCGATCTTACCCGGGATATCTTGCAAGATATGCTCTCCAGCAAAGCTTTGATAGATCTGGACATTGAGCAGCTTAAGGACTTTCCAGATATGGTAAAGCCGGAGCGGCTAATCCTCTCCACCCATCTGGATGAATACGATGAGGATAAGATACTGCGCTTCATAGAGCATCCTCAAAAAGCTAAGTTCTACAAACTCATTCTGAAAACTAATAGCTTTGCCGAGATATTGGCCACTACAAAGCTGATACCGAAGGATAACCCTCGCAAATTGATCTTTAACGTGGTCGGGAAGTGGGCGCTTCTTCAAAGAAGTATCTACGAACTCTTTTCCTCCTATGGCTTCTATGTTGCCCTGGATGAACCCACCACTGCGGGTCAGCCAACACTTACAGACTTGATAGGAATCTGGTCTTCCTCTACTATACAAGATAAGAGATACATAGCCATCATCGGAGATGAGCGGGCAAATGAAAGCGGCTCCATCCTCCTGGCTAACGTCTATTTCAGACAAAGCGGCATAAGGTTATCATATCTGCCGGTGCCTGCAGGAGACCTCTCAGAGGCAATAGACGTGATCAAGTTCTTGTATAAAAAGTTGGACTTGATAGGCCTGGCTATTACCAGCCCTTACAAAAAGGCTCTGGCTGAATACTTAAAAAGCCCTCTGCCCATCATAAATACAGCCCAGCTGCTGGATCACAAGCATCTGCATAATAGTTACCATCCCGAGCTGGATATGTATATTTATAGCAAAAACACCGATCTTGTTGCCCTAAAGGCCCATTTGCAAAAGCTTGAGGTCAAAAAAGAGGATAAGATCCTCATCTACGGCAGCGGGGATTGCGCCGAAGCCTTTGCCCAACACCTGATTCGAAATTCTTTCTCAGATGTCAGCCTGCTATCCAGAAACCGGGACAAAGCAGCTGAACTGATCCAAAAATACCGGCTTAAAGCAGCTCATGATCAAGAATATGATCTTCTGATAAACGCCACCCCTCTGGGCAAAAAAGACGAGGACGATATCTCGCATTTGCCAGGGTTCAAAAAGCTGATTGATCTGGTTTTAAGACTGGACGAGCCTGCCTTGCTGTCCCAAAAAGCCGAGGCAGAAAACCTTCCCCATATGCAGGGTGGCGAATTTTGGGTGGAGCAGTTAGTCCCTCAAATGCAATGTATTCACTATGAAGACGATTATGAAGATGATTATGAAGAGGAATTCATTTGACATAAATGCCCTGCTCTAATACATTACTCCATCCAACGAACGAGCTATAATAAACAAACGAGGAGATACCAAATGAAGAAGAAAGCAAAATTGCTTCTGCTTTTCGCCTTTCTGCTGATTGTCAGCAGTCTGCTTGCGCAAACTAACCCTGATACAATGCAGTTGGGCTGGCAAGAATTTCCCATAGCCGGGATCGACAATCTTTTTATCCCTTATTCGAATCCCTCCCTGATCGGCACCGGTAATGCAAATGGGCTCAGCCTGGTGCATCTGGCCGATGATGAACAATTTGTAAAACGCTATTGGCTGATGCTAAATTCTGATCTTGTTTCTTATGTGTATGAGCGAGATCATGGCAAGAATTATCATATGTTTGGCACTGGCTTTGAGCTGCTTCCCGCCCACATCCTTCCCAATCTCTATGTGGGAACAAACTTCAGATTCCTGGAAGAAGATGGAGAAAACGGCACTTTTCGTTCCGGCGTAACATACCGTCCCCGGGATTTTAGCTCGCTTGCCTTCACTCTGGAAAATCCCTTGAAAGGCAAACCCTTTTATAGAGGTGGAGTGGCTCTGCGCCCCTTTGCCTTTACGGACAAGGTCAAGGATTACCGGCTGGAGCTTTCTGCCGACGTCAATTATTCCTATGTTTTCGGTGAAGATTATGAGATCAAGAAGCCTATCCTGGGTATCAATACCCAACTTTTGGATGGACTCAAGCTCGGTGCTACCTACAATCTGGAAGAAGAAACTGCGCTGCTGTCTTTTAGTCTGAGTGCTGCCCAATTTGAAACAGGCACTATGGTTAGAGCCAAAAAAGACGACAATTACGCCTATGCCTATGCTCATATCAGCGATCTGGCTTACAAGCCTTTCCTGGGCCTGAAACAAAACAAATGGTACACCATGCCCTCAAAAGCTAAAGTAGTGAGCTACAAGGCGCCCAAATACAAGATCGGCCCCATCAAGATCTTTGATAGCAATACCCGCAGCATAGAGGAGATCACCGCCCGGCTGAATAAGGCCAAGGCCGATCCGCAGGTAGAAGGCATACTTTTGATCAATCCCTCCTTCAGCACTTCTTTTGGCTTGCAACAGGAATTGGTCACTGCCTTCAAGGATTTTAAAAGCAGTGGTAAAAAGATAAGCGCATACTACGATAATATCTCCAATGGCAGCTATATCTTCGCTTCCGCCATTGCAGACAAAATATACCTGAATCCCATGGGCGGCGTCGATCTCCGCGGTATTTCCATCACCAGCCCTTATCTGAAAGATATGCTGAACAGCCTGGGCATCGAACCCATCAATTTCCGCAGTCACAAGTACAAAAGCGCCGGTAATATGTTCAGTGAAAATGAGATGACTGCAGCCGAACGGGAAGTGTATGACTCTTTGCTGCAAAGCATCTTTGATCAAATGCTTGTCCAGATCAATGAAGGCCGTCAGGGCAAACTGCGCAAAGACCTGCAGAACATTATCGATGAAGGGCCTTATATGATAGCCCAATCCGCCTTTGATCTGGGTCTGGTAGATGAGATCATCTATCAGGATGAATTGCATCAGAAGCTGAAGGAAGATTTTGGCTTTGGCGCTCGCAGATCATCTCTGACCGATTACCGCTCTTACGATTGGTCTCATCCCAAAGAATCCTGCATTGCTGTGATCTATGCCAGCGGGAACATCGTGATGGGCAAAGGCACTCCCGGACAAAAGATCGCCCATGAAACCACCGTAGATATCATCCGCAAAGCCCGTAAAAACTCCATGTATAAAGGCATTATCCTGCGTGTGGATAGCGGTGGAGGCAGCGCTCAGGCCTCGGATATCATCCTGCGTGAGCTACAACTGGCCAAAACTGAAAACAAGCTGCCCGTGGTGGTCTCTATGGCCGGAACCGCTGCCAGTGGCGGATATTACATCGCTGCCAATGCAGATCGCATTATCGCGAATCCTGCCACCCTCACCGGCTCTATCGGAGTGATCGGCCTCGCCTTCAATGCCAAAGAGATGTTCAGGAAAATCAAGGTAAACTGGAGCACAGTCAAGAAGGGTGAACGCTCTGATCTTGGCGCTTTACACCGTAGCTGGACAGAAGATGAAAAACAGATAATGGTTGATCTTATCGAACATACCTATGACGATTTTGTGAACAAAGTAGCTAACGGACGTGAAAACCTCAGCGTGGAAGAAGTAAACGCCATCGCCCAGGGCAGAGTCTGGACCGGTGCACAAGCTAAAGCAAATGGTTTGGTAGATGATCTGGGCGGCCTGGATCTTGCAAAGCAGCATATACGCGAACTTGCCGGCATCAAAGGAGAGCTACGTTTGGTGGATGCCACTACTTCGAATGATGGTTTTATCGTGACAATCGACACGAAAAATATGATGAAGCTGGGCTCCTGGCAAGCCATCAGCGACTTAAGTGATGAATATCTGAAACTGTATGAGATCTGGAAGGATTATGAAAATGACAATATGCTCATGATCAGTCCTCTGCAAATAGAAAACCTGGAATTTTAGTAAACAAAGCAAAGGGGGTGGATACTCTCCCACCCCCTTTATATTACTTATATAAATCTTACGGATTTTTCGCTAACTGGCTCCACTGTTTCAGAAGGTCATTGCGTTCTTTTTCCAATTCGATCTTTACAGTAGCCCAGTCCGAATAATGGTAATTGCGGGTAATCTTCATAGACTCGTGTTTATCCAATCTGATAGTAAAACCAAGCTTACTCTCGGATATGCTGTCCTTATCCAAGCCCAAATCCCGAATGCTCGATACGCTCAATATTCGCTCAAGATCGACTTCGCTACCATCCTTAAAAACATAAATCATTTTCAGGCTCCTAGTTTTTATTAGGCCTTCAAACTATACTTAGTCTCAAACTTTAGATCAAAATCCAACTTTAATCCTCCGATTGTTTGAGAATATCTTGCTGACCACACTTTTCATTCTCTCGAAAATCGAGGTCTTAATACAATATTGAGCACCTTCGTTTTAACGTCAAGTGTTTTTTTTAGAATTGACTGTATAGCTCATATTTTATGCAGACATGAAGCTATTTTATTGTAGAGTAGAGATAAAGGCAGCTTGCATTTTTGCAATCTAATTTACCATAGACTTATTGAGGTTTTCAGTTTTTTTAGCCGAGCATCACCATGAGTTTAATTGAGATACCCTGATCTTACTTTGGGCAAAATCGCTGTTTTCATGTAAAAAGCACATTTCTTTCTCTTTTTCCGAACTTGCTGCTAACTGAGTTTTAACTCGAGATGACTCGAATCTTCGAGTGAACTCGAGTTAAAACTGCGTTAAAATCAAAAGGAAGGCAAGGGCTCCAGCTAAGAAATCCAGGCCAAAGTCTGATATAGATAATGAAGAATAAATAGCGGTAAAGCACATGGATATCAATAGCAATGGATACTTTGTTTGCAAGCTTGGGCTATGAATATTTGAAAAATTTCTTGACAAAAAAGCACTGCGAAAATCTACTGCCTTTTAATGCGTGGCGAGGTAGCTCAGCCGGTAGAGCAGAGGCCTGAAAAGCCTTGTGTCCCCAGTTCAATTCTGGGTCTCGCCACCATGTTTATCTCAAATAATCCTCCCTGAAAGACTTACACCTCTTATCATTCAATTCATTTTGAATTAACGAAAAATTATCCTTTACACGAATTGCATTTCAATAAAACTGGCATTCATTGTGTTCATTGAACTGCAATAGATTCTCTAAGATTATTATTTAAGAGGTGGAAAATGGCGAAAGTCCTTGTAATAGAAGATGAAGACAGCTTCCGGAATGTATTGGTTAAGATGCTTTCTAAGGCGGGGTTTGAAGTGCGGCAAGCCGGGGATGGTAATCAGGCATTGGAGATCTGCGCAAAATTTATGCCTGATCTGGTGCTTACAGACATCATCATGCCAGATAAAGAGGGATTGGAGACCATCCAGGAGCTTTTAGAGATAAATCCCAGTCTCAAAATAGTAGCCATGAGTGGTGGAGGCAGATATGGGCCCAACAGCTATCTTCCTCTGGCAGAAAAATTAGGCGCCAGAGCTACCTTACAAAAGCCCTTTATGCGTGAGGATTTGATCAATACCATCAATTCTGTGTTGACGAACGATTAAAAAAAGTTTAGAATGCTAAAAGCGCTCAAAAATATCATTTAGCTGAGCGCAGACCTGCCCTTCGCTATATAGCTTTACGCACTGGCTACGGATTTGAACAGGATCGAAATCTGAGCTCCGAGAATGGTATTCCAGGATAGCTTTGGCCAGAGCGCCGGCATTTTGGGGTTCGCAGAGAATACCGGTCTGGGCAGTAACGATATCTTTGGGGCCGCCGCAAGAGGTCGCTACAGCAGGCACCCCGCAGCTCATGGCCTCGATGAGCACCATGCTAAAGCTCTCTATCCGCGAAGGCATCACATACAGATCACAGCTCTGATATTCTTTGAGCGCTTGCAGCGGCTTTAGTGTCCCCGGAAAGCGGATTGGAAGCCGTGCAGCTTTTTGCATTATCTGCCTTTGCAAAGCCCCTTCTCCTGCCCACACCATCTCAAAATCAAGATTCCTGCGTGCGAGTATATGCAGGGCTTTTAGCAGTTCCAAAGTTCCCTTGGCCGCAGTAAAGGCAGACATGGAAAAGAGTCTGAGGCTCTGCGCCGGGCTTTTGTGCTTCGCTGGAACAAAGAAATCCGTGTCCACCATATTGGGGATAATATCGGCTGTTATGCCGGTATGTTCCAGAATCTGGCTTTGCAGAAAAGAGCTGATTGCTATCACCTTGTTTGCCTTTTGGATCGGCTCCAAAATCAGAGGGGAAAGTCTGCCTCCCTTCAGAAACTGCGGAAAAGGGAATGGGCCGCTATGCTCGGCGATCAAATAAGGCACTCTCATCTGCCGGGCCAGTCTCATAGCCAGATATCCGGCTGGATAACTGACCAGGGCATAGATCAGGTCCACCTGTAAGTCCAAAGGGAGAGTTAGCCGGTCAAGATTGCCTTTATTGATGTAATTCGTCCAGCTCAGATGCGGAATGGATATCTCCCAAAGCCTTTCTGCAAGCTGCCGGGTTTGGGAGCGGGCAGAGAGGAAAGACCGTAGCTTGCCCGGAATAAGCCCGGGCTGTTTCAGCCTCAGCTGATATTCATTCTGGCCAAAATTGAGCAGATAATAGTCATGCCCGGTATGCTTGGCCAAAGCGCTGGCCTGGTCTATAAAGAACTTCCCCGCCAGGGGGTTTCCGGGATATGGATACCAAGAGGGAATGATGAGTATCTTCATTTTTTCAGCCTTTTCAAAAAGTCCTGCGCAAAATCAAGAGCCAAGTGCAGGTCGTAAGGCAGAATAACCTTAAAGCAGTATGCTATGGCAAAATACAAAAGCATATAGGAAGTTCCGCCTAAGATCATGCGCCAGAAAGAATTCGGTATATGTACTGCTAATAAAGCTACCGCAATAGCCGGAATAATGGCTGCCAGCAGATTCTTGATGAGGCTCCATAGCGGGAAAAGTTTCAGCAGTTTGAAGTCCAACAGCATACGGAGTTGGTACAGATACACCATCGCGATCAACCAGGAAGCTATCACGGTGGCTATAGCAGCCCCCTGCATGCCGTAAATCTTGATCAGAATGAAATTGAGGATGATATTCGTGATTAGCATGATGACGGAATTGATCATCCCCAGACGGGTCTTGCCCATGGCCTGAATGACGAGCCCATAGGTGGCTACTCTGAGTGGCAGGATCAGAAGATAGATTCTGAAATAGATGGCAGCCTCGGCGTAAATATTACCATAGAGAAATACTATAAACTCGGTGGCAAAGATGAAGAACACCGTGGCCAGCGGGAAGATGATGATAGCATTTTTGCGCACCGAGGCACTGTATATCATTGCCATTTTGTCAGGATGCTTGCCAGTCATATTGGGCAGTAAAATGGCATTCACGGAATTGATCAGAATGCCGATCAAAGGAAGCTCCATGGCTCCCAGCGAGAAAACCGCAAATTGCTCCGGAGTGAAAAAGCTGGAGATCATGATTTTATCCATCTGCACGCTGATTACTCCGACGAGAAGTGACAGACCCAAAGGGAAGGTATAATTAAGCTGATCTCTGAGCCCTTGAAAAGCTCCTTTGCCAAAGCTGCCCTGGTATTTTCTCAGCTGAAGGCTAGCCCACAGCCATTGGACAAAAGCAGAGATCACCACTGCCCAAACGATGAGATTGATATCTCTGGTAACCAAGGCCACTCCCAGCACGAATACGAGATCACAGATTACGGAAAAGATGATGAAATGGGCGGATTTCACCGTTTCTTTCAGCCCCAGAATCACAGAATTGTACAGCTGGGTAATGAAGATGAAGATGGGGTAGATGCTATAGATTATTAAAAGGCGAGAAAGGCCTGGATTATTGAAAATGTGGGCTATGAAATGCCGGCTGAAGAAGATGATAACTGCACAAATCAGTGCCAGAATTGAGATAACATTCAAGGTGCGGCTGATCACAGCTTTGATTTCCTGTCTTGTTCCCGCTTTGGGCAGAAAATACAACATACTCTGAGGAAAGCCCAGCATCAAAATGCCGGACAGGGTGCTGTAGATCAGAAAGAGCTGTCGGTATGAGCCCAGATCTGCGGGAGTGAGCAATCTCGCCAGGGCGATCCCGATCAGGGTCTTGATAAAGAATCGGGTAAAATCTGCCAGAGAAAGCAGCCCGGCCTGTTTACTTAAGGTATTCATGGCCGTAGCTTGTTCAGATAAACATCTGTCTGATAGATATCTGTGCCGCTATCCAGGATCAGAGTATATTTGCCATCTGAGATCAGGCCATTATCTTTCAAAAGCCCGTCCCAATAGTCTTCGTTTTCCCCTTTGCAGTAGTAGCGGTAGCGGTGATACACCCGTCGCTGATTCTCATCTTGCAATTCCCAAAGCCAGCGTCCTTCCTGAGGAATATTCAGGTGGATGTAGTACATATCCTGCTCTGCTCTAAAGCTGGCTTCCAGGCTGTGGGGGCCTAAAGTGGCTTTCTGTGTAGCGGGAGTCTGGCTCTGCTCTGCAGATCGGGAAGGTTCCGGGCTAAGGTAGCCGATAGCCGCTCTGCTTAAAAGAGGCTGGCAATCAAGCTCCGGAGCTAAAAAATAGCAAAGATCGCCCAGGTATGATATGGCATTTCCTACTCTTAAGCCTTCATAACTAAACAGCGCAATTCCGGCAAAACCATATTCTCTGATGGCCTGTATGCGTTTGGCTACGTCATCAAGGCAGTAACGCTGATCTGTATAAGTGATCAGACTTCTGCCCTGGATGTCCCAGGCTCTGATGCCTACCACTATGGAGGCGGGATCACAGTGCCGGCTCATCTGCTGCATTTGGCTCACAAAGATATCATAATTCTGCTGATAAGCCATGGGATAAGCTCGGTCTATAAGGCCTTGTTGCAGCCAGCTGTACCAATCCTGGGCGTATGAATTTCTGGCATCATAGATATCCGCAATGACCGCTGCGCTCAGCATGATCTGTGGATTTATGCTCTTGATACGATCCCGACATTTTGTAACAAATTCTGTAACCTGAAGCATGCGCCATTGGTTCCAGGAAAGTCCCTTGCCTTCAGATGCATAACGTTGTTTGGATATGGGATGATAGCCCCAGGCGGTATCAGGATAGCGCACATAATCCAGATGAAAGCCGTCCAGAGCAGGATATCCGGATACTATATCGCTAAAGATATCCAGCAGGTAATCTTGCACCGCCGGGATGCCGGGATCGATATAGTAGCCAAATTGCTTGCTGGAGCGCATCCTCTGGGCTTGTTCATTGTAGGTAATCCATTCCGGATGATGTTTGTAAATGTGGTTTCCCAGTACGAGTTTAGGATCTAGTGGGGTGGCGTTAAATACTATTACCCAGGCTTGCACCTTGATCTGATGCGCACTGGCTCTGTCTATTGCGTAGGCCAGAGGGTCAAAGCCGTCATCAGTCAGGATGTAGCTGCGCGGCTCGGGATTCGCAAAATCTGTATTCAAGCGGTTCGGAGTATAAAGCGCATCTGCACGATAGCGAACCTCTAGCATGATTTCATTTTGATGGGCATATACCGCATCTGCTATCATTTGGTCTATTGCCTGCGGGCTCTGGATATTCCAGGGCAGAACCCAGAGGGAGCGCACTTCTGCACTCAGGCAAAGCAGCAAGCTCAAGGCAGCAAAGGTGAGCAGTATTCTTTTCATTTTATCTCTTTTACCTCTACTTCAGCTTCGCCATCGCCCAGCTTTACAGCCAGATTGTCACCAGGGTCTATATCTTTGATGCTACGCATGATTTTGCCATCTTTGATTACCAGTGCCCAGCCTTTTTTGTGCAAATAATCAGGGGATATCATTTCCAGGTGTTGCTGCCTGAGAGCCAGAAGATTGGCCAGCTTTTCCAGATTGCGACTGCTATGAATCTCCAGGTGCTCCTGCGCCCGATCCAGTCTATCCTGATAGCGTTGTAGTCGAAGTTCAGAGAATCTTTGCAAAGAGACGAGAAAGCTCTGCTTGCTGCGTTCAAAAGAGATTTGCGGCTCACGTATAAGATGCTTCACATTATCCAGAGCCATGGTAGCCATGTCAAAGCGCTGCTGATATCTCTGCCACAAGCGCTCGGGGTGATATCCGGCGAATTTCATGGCCTGCTCGCTGAGCTGATGCTTGCATATACCTATGGTATGGGATGCCGTCAAATGTAATCTCTCTGCCAGAGAGTGGATGTAATGCAGCAGGTCTTCACGGCTGGGAACAGCTATTTCCGCCGCAGCAGAGGGAGTGGGAGCACGCAGGTCTGCCACAAAATCGCTGATGGTAAAGTCTATCTCATGTCCTATAGCGGAGATCACCGGAATAGTGGATTTGGAGATTGCCCGGGCCAGATTCTCGTCATTAAAGCAGAAAAGGTCTTCTTGCGAACCTCCGCCACGGGTGAGGATGATGATATCCACGGGGAATTTTTCATTGAAGTATTGGATGCCCCGGATCAAGCTCTGGGGAGCTTTCAAGCCTTGCATTAGGGCAGGATATACCCAGGCCTCTATCGGGAAACGGCGGGAGAGTACATTGGTGATATCCTGCAAAGCGGCACCGGTGGGGGAGGTGATAATGCCTATCTTTTGTGGATATCTGGGCAAAGCTTGCTTGCGGGATTCATCAAAAAGACCTTCGGCCTGGAGCTTTTTCTTCAGGGCATCGAACTTGGCCTGCATCTCTCCCAATCCGGCGGGTCGCATATTGCTAACATTCAGGTTATAGCTACCGCCTTTTTCATAGAGCGTAATCTGGCCGTAGCAAACTACCTTCTGGCCATCTTTCGGCTGAAAATCCAGGCGATAATTCTGATTTCGGAAAAAGGTGCAGCGCAGGGTGGAAAATTCATCCTTGAGATTAAAATACATGTGGCCGGAGCTGTGATGTACAAAGTTTGAGACCTCCCCACCCACATAAAGCGGCTCAATAGAGCTCTCTATCACTTGCCGTAAGTGGCGGGTGATTTCAAACACGCTGAAAACTATTAGATTATCCATATCAGTGCAGTAAATGCCTGAGCGTGTTTTTTGTCAATAATCTTACTGCAGGCATTCCCCCATTTTACGAGAGTCTGATTATGGACTGGTCGGTGTTTGCTATCTGAAATGCCGTCCCTACAGGACTCTATGACCTTGTGTAGCTGCAGGTTGCTATCTAAAATGCCGTCCCGTTGGGACTCGGATTGGAAGGACATTAATGCTGGAATCATGAATCTTAACTGCCAAAAGTATAAACTGAAATACATAGGCATAGATGATAGCTAAGATACTATCATTAATTTCATTATCAAAAGAGTGACTCGATATTTTGGGGGAATGCCAGTCTTACTGCTTCAGTTTAAAATCAGTGTATCCAAACTTCTTTTAGGAACGTGATGTCGATCGCGCTCATCCCTCCAATATTCGATGTTTTGATCAGAGCCAATTTGATCTACCACCACGGTTTCGGCCGGCACCCCTAAAGCAATGACCAGCAAAATTTCCCACTGTGAAGGTATGTCAAATATCTTCTGCACAGCCTCTCGATCCACCGCAGCCAGCATGCATCCTCCCAGCCCGATTTCCGTGGCACCCAAAAGCATACTCTGACACGCTATTCCGGTATCTATATAATGATATTTTGTACAGCTTTGCGGAGCCAGCACTATGATGTAGGCAGAAGGACGTTCACCCTCCATGGGCCCTTCCCAGTTTTTCAGATAATTTGCCCAACGCAAACAGTCAAACAGCCTGTCATGCGGATGATCCACCAACCAGAAACGAAGACTCTGCAGATTTGCCGCACAGGGGGAAAGCCGGGCAAAATCCACAAGGTCTCTCAAGGTCTGCTTGCTGACAGATTTAGACTGATCAAAACGGCGATAACTACGATTTCGCAGCACTAATTGACGGAACATATCCAGGCTCCTTTGGTTTAATTTTATACATAAGTTAATGCTTATTGAAGGTCAGCAAAGCCCTAAATCCATTTTTTTGGCTAAAGCGCTGTGGATATATATCCACTCTTCGGTATTATTTGGGAAATCTGAGGCTAAATCAGGCTTTTGTGCCAAAGAACTTCCGGTTTTCCACTCTTTCCCTTGACATCATCGGGCTATCTTAAACTTTATGTCCAGAATCGCTATTTTAAGGATTCAGATTTATTAATACTTTCTCAAACAAGGAGTTTGGAAGATGAAGCCATTCCGCATTGAGGAGCATCCGATCCTGGATGTGCCAGAGCTGGAGTTGATCAGCTTTTACTTCAACGGCGAGAAAATGCAGGCCCGCAAGGGTGAGATGATTTCCTCGGCTTTGATCGCAAATGGTATCAACGTATTTGGGCACCATCACAAAGATGGCAGCGCCCAGGGAATATTCTGTGCCAATGGACAATGTGCCAAGTGCACCGTGATAGCCAATGGTTTTGCCGTAAAATCCTGCATGACGGCAGTGACCCCGAATATGATAGTGCAGAGTGCAGAAGGTTTGCCAAAATTGGCCGAAGATGCCCAGATCGGGGATTTTGCTCCCATTGAAGAGCTGGAATGTGAAGTTCTGATCATCGGCGGCGGCCCGGCTGGACTTTCCGCCGCTACAGAGCTGGGCAAGCATGGTGTGGACACCCTTTTGATAGACGATAAAACCAGACTGGGCGGCAAGCTGGTCTTGCAAACCCACAAATTCTTTGGTTCTCAGGAAGATAGCAGCGCAGGAACCAGAGGACATGATATTGGCGAGATTCTGGCCGGGAATCTGAAAGAATACCCCAGCGTGAAAACCTGGGTCAATAGCACAGCGCTATTTGTCTTTAGCGACCAGAAAGTGGGTGTACTCAAAGACGGAATCTATAAACTGATAAGGCCTCAAAGGATACTCAACGCCGCTGGAGCCCGGGAGAAATTCCTGCGCTTTGCTGGCAATAATCTTGCCCGCATCTATGGAGCGGGAGCCTTTCAAACCCTTGTAAACAGAGACCTGGTTCGCCCCACTCAGAGACTTTTCATCATCGGCGGCGGCAATGTAGGCCTCATCGCCGGCTATCATGCCCTGCAAGCCGGAATCCAGGTGGTAGGTCTGGCTGAGGCCATGCCATCCTGCGGCGGCTACAAGGTTCATGCCGATAAACTTCGCCGCTTTGGAGTGCCTATCTACACCTCGCATTCGATCCTCTCTGCCAATGGCGATGAGGTGGTGGAAAGCGTTACGATCACAGAAGTTGACAAGGATTTCAAGACCATAACCGGCACCGAAAAGAGCTTTGCCTGTGATACCATCCTCATCGCGGTGGGATTGGATTCACTCAGCGAATTTACCCTGGAAGCTGAAGCTGCCGGGCTGCCGGTGGATTCTGCGGGTGATGCTCTGGAAATAGCCGAAGCCAGCTCTGCCATGTTCAATGGCAAGATCGCCGGGCTCAAGCTCGCCAAAATCATCAAGGGCGACCAAGTGGAGAATATCCCACAGGCCTGGCACGAAAAAGCTCAAGTGTTGAAAGCCCACCCCGGCAGGATCAAGGATTATCAAAACCTGCCGGATACAAGCGGAGTAATGCCGGTGATCCACTGTTTACAAGAGATTCCCTGCAATCCCTGCACCACTGTCTGCCCCACAAACTCCATTCAAACCGAAGATGGTAGCCTCATGGCCCTGCCCAGATACGTGGGAGAGTGCATCGGCTGTGGCAAATGCCTGTTGATCTGCCCGGGCCTGGCCATCACTCTGGTTGACTATCGCAAAGATAAAGAATATCCCACGGTAACTTTAGCTTATGAGATCATGAATATGCCGGTAAAAGTGGGGGACAGGCGCATGCTTACAGATATCCAGGCACAGCCTTTGGGCGAGTATGAAGTGATCGCGGTGAGTGAATATAAAAAGCAGCGTATGCAGCTGCTACGCTTTAAAGTGCCGGCGGCCTTGGCCAGACAGGTGGCCGGTTTCAGAGTTCAGGACCCCCAGCATTCCCTTCCCCTTCCGGAAGCTATTGTTCCGCAGTTAATGAACGATGAGGCAATGGTATGCCTTTGTGAACGTGTGACTGCGGGTGAAGTAAGGGCTCTCATCAGGCAAGGTATCAGTGACTTAAACCAGATCAAGGCCATCACCAGAGCGGGGATGGGACCTTGCGGGGCAAAGACCTGTGAAGTTCTGATCAAAGGGCTGCTCAGGGAAGAAGGCATAGCTCCCGCTGAAGTGGTGCCAAATACCAAACGTCCTGTCTTCATCGAAGTGCCCTTAGGCAAGTTTCCAGGAGGAGGTTCAAAATGACATATGACGTAATCATCATCGGCGCTGGCTCCATCGGACTGCCGGCATCCCTGTATCTGGCCGAGCAAGACCAAAAAGTATTGGTGATAGACCTTGAGCATGCTCCAGGACAGCAAAACAACAAAAAGGCCATCGGCGGAGTGCGCGCCACTCATTCGGATTTTGGCAAGATCTCCGTATGCACGCGCTCTATAGAAATACTCAAAAACTGGCAGCAGGAGCGGGGAGACGACATCGGCTGGATGAGCAATGGCTATTCCTATCCGGCTTATCGGGCCGAAGATGCGAAATCGCTGCAAGACCTCATGCAGATTCAGCACGATTATGGGCTGAATATCCAGTGGTTAAGCCCCGAAGAATATAATGAGATTGTGCCCGGGATCTCTATGGATGGGCTTTTGGGCAGTACTTATTCTCCCGAAGATGGCAGCTGTTCGCCGCTTTTGATGACCAACGCCTATTATTTTGCAGCAATGAAGGCAGGCGTGACATTTTGCTTTCGAGAGCAGGTGACCGAGCTGAAGACAGAGCAGGGCAATATCACAGAAGTAGTCACAGATAAAGGCCGCTATCAGGCTGGACAGGTGATCAATGCAGCCGGGAACTATGCCCGGGAAATCGCAGCGATGGTGGGTGAAGACTTACAGGTCTTTCCCGATAATCATGAGGCCGGCATCACCGAGCCGGTGGCACGTTTCTTTGGCCCGATGGTGGTGGATATGCGCAAAGCCCCGGGTAGTGCCAATTTCTATTTCTATCAAAACAGCGAAGGGCAGGTGGTATTTTGCATCACTCCCGATCCGCCGATTTTGGGTATAGACAACCGTTCAACTTCAGAATTTCTGCCTCTGTGCAGCAAACGCATGATAGAGATTTATCCCCGGCTCAAACACCTGAAAGTGCGCCGCACCTGGCGGGGACAGTATCCCATGACCCAAGATGGCTTTCCCATCGTGGGCAGAAGCGACAAAGCGCAAAACTTGATCCACGCTGCAGGAATGTGTGGACAGGGCTTTATGCTGGGGCCAGGCATGGGAGAATTGCTGAGCCGCATCTGCCTGGATCAGCTTTCCAAAGACGATCTGCGTGTGCTGACCAGCTTTGATCCCCGGCGGGATTTTGAGTCTGAAGAGGTATTTAAATAAGAGCGGCCAAGACCGAACCGTTAATTGCCGATCCAATCTCCCAGGTTATCAGGATTGATTGTAGCGGTAGAGCTTATGGGGTAGTTTTCGACAAATGATTTGGAGAAAAAGGCCTTTTTGGAGGGATTCCACTTAATCTCATAAGCAGCGAATTCTGCATTCAATTCCTCTATGTAATCTATCTCTTGCTGCTGGGTGGTACGCCAAAAGTAAGGTCTAGCGTAGATCTGATTGTTTGACAGATATTTCCTTCTTTCGCTTATTACAAAGTTTTCCCAAAGCGCCCCTGTATCCGTTCTGGAGCTGATGGGGTTAAAATTACCGATCATGGCATTCAGAATCCCGTTATCCCAAAAATATATCTTCCTCCCATGCTTTATCTCATTACGCACGTTACGCTTCAAAGCGGGAAGCCTGTGGACGATATAGGCTTTTTCCATCAGGCCTATGTACTTCTCTACAGTTTGCCTATCAGCTGAGACTAATTGAGCAATTTCATTATATGATACTTCCGAGCCCACCTGCAGGGCCAGAGCGCGAATGATTTTCTCTAATAGCGGTGGCTTTTTTATCTGCTCAAGATTGAATAAATCCTTGAATAAATAGCTGTCGGCCAAGAGCCTGACAAGCTCAATCTCTTCCCCTGGAGAGCTTACGACTTCTGGATAACTACCAAATATCAGACGGTGCGAAAGCAATCTATCTTCCTGCACCCTGCCTATATGATTCAGCATTTCCTGATAGGCCAGGGGAAAGAGATACAATTCATATTTGCGGCCTGTGAGGGGCTCTCTAATGCTATCGCTCAATTCGAGAGAGGAAGAACCGGTGGCAATAACCTGTATTCTTGGATAGTTATCCACCAGCAGCTTAATGCACAAACCGATCTCAGGGATTCTTTGCGCTTCATCAATGAAGACTATGCTTTTGTTTCCGATGATGGATTTCAATTTGGTGGAAGTGGCATTGTGAAACAGATCCCTGATATCCGGCTCATCCCCGTTAAAAGAGTAAGTCTGATCCGGATATTTCTTCAGCAGGTCGGTGATCAGTGTGGTTTTTCCGCTTTGACGCGGACCTAATACGATTATTGCTCTGCCTTTGAACATGCGTTTTTCGATATGAGCTTTCAAATGTCTGGGAATCATCTTATCTCCTAATGCTTTACTTGAATGCCATAGTCCACTGAGCGTAGAAATTGTCAAGCAAAACATCATATTTAGCGATCCAAATCCCCAAATATCGTAATATTTAGAGATTTGGATCGCTAAATATGATAAATTCTGCCTTTTCTGGTGTCCTTACATAATGTGAGTCACGCCGAAATGACAGACCTTTGGGATTCAACAAGTCTTTACCATATCTACCCTAAGCCCTTTGTCGCACTGATAATGACGTGTAGATAGTAGAAATAAAATATTCATTTCCACTACATTTGCAGCGCAAGCTATAGAGAATGACTGCTGCAACTAAGCAGGATGAGAAAATGCCAAGAACATACCAGGAATATCTGCAGGCATTCCCCCATTTTACGAGAGTTTGATTATGTACTGGTCGGTGTTTGCTATCTGAAATGCCGTCCCTACAGGACTCTATAACCTTGTGTAGCTGTAGGATGCTATCTAAAATGGCGTCCCGATGGGACTCGGATTGGAAGGACATAAATGCTGGAATCATGAATCTTAA
>Ga0265294_10000453_pt1 | contig 54870 bp, 39 predicted proteins | sample MunlanPumphouse3_FD_192504 | JGI IMG/M metagenome (GOLD analysis project Ga0265294, IMG submission 192504) | Groundwater microbial communities from a municipal landfill in Southern Ontario, Canada - Pumphouse #3 | ecosystem: Environmental > Aquatic > Deep subsurface > Groundwater | place... | reverse complement strand
AACATCTTGCCACCCAAAGGGTTATTGCGACCAATTCTGCAATCTGCCAATCTAAAGCTCCTGCCTCCGGCACGTTCAAGGTTTATCAGTTCTGTTTAGCTGGTGTATCTCGCGCCTCTGGCGCGTTTCTGTACCCTCGTGCCTCCGGCACGTTTAAAAATAGATATCTGAGGGAGTATGTATCAGCATCGCTAAGTGCCATAGTTAAGACAGATAAGATGCAGCACCGTTTAATAACCCGTAGGCCATTCCGCCGAAACAACAGCGCCGCACAAAACCCCGGAGGAGTGACATTTGATAGCGCGAGGTCATTTATTGAGGCTAAGCTGAGAAAACATCCCGGCATCAGATCTGGCAACCTATATCATCATATTATGGACAGCTATCCTGAGATCAGCTTAGGAGAAATTAGCTTCCGCATGTATATGAGGAAGTTAAAGGCATCAATGCTTTTGATAAAGGGATATATTGACCTTGATGGATTGCCGGACAACAGCTTTTTCCTTGACGGCATTTGCTTCGCTATTAATACTTGCATTTTGCAATGAAACTTGGAGAAAAAGATGTTCAGAAATCAACAAGGGATTTTTTTAGTATTTATCGCGGTGCTGATGCTGACAAGCGGTCTGTATGGCGAGCTTTCGGCTGGCTCGCTTTCATCGATACCCGGTGGTCGCATTGGCGGAGTGCTGCGGAGTGAAGAGGGCGTGGGGCTGGCAAGCGTGCGGATCGACGTGTATATGGACCGGGTTCAGCAGAACAGTTTACAGACCGGAGCACGGGGCGAGTATCGCATCGAATCCCTTAGTCCCGGGCTTTATACTTTGGAATTTCGGCATCAAAACGCGGAGCCTGTCCGGCGGGATGTGATGGTGTACAAAGCTCGCGACAGTTTTTGCAATGTGCAAATGGAAACTGAAGACACCTTTGCAGCGGATACTTTTCTCCCTTACCGAGCGCAGAATTCTTCTCTGGATTTGCTGAAACCGCGGCCGATACCGGTTAGCGGCCCTTACGTGGCTCCATACATGCCGCCGGAGCCTCAGGAAAACTATGTGCCGCTCCAATCGCTGCCCTTTTACAATGTGACTCAGCGACCCCAGGCAGATATTGCTCTTAGCGCAAACACTGCATACTTCAGTTACTTGCGCCGGCTTTTAGCCGATGGCATACTCCCCGATCCCGAGGGAATCAGAGTGGAGGAAATGCTGGCATATATGCAAGCTGAGGGTCCCATCTCTTCCCCGGATAGTATCACTGTAAGCACGCAAGCATTCGAACATCCTTTCGATTCAAGCAGAATCTTTGTGAGACTGGACCTCATAGCTCCGGGGCATCAATCCCTGCAAGAAACTCCCTTTGATCCCGGCAGATTCATCTTCACTCCGGATTCCAATGCTGTGGAACAGCAGCCCTTGCCGGATAATCCCCATGATTTGTATGTGGTGTTGGATTGTTCGGGCAGGATGGGCACCGAAGCCAAGCTGTATCTTGCCAAAGAGTGTATGCGGATGTATATTGAAGAGATGGAAGAAGATGATCGCCTTACGATCTTTTGCGCGCGTCCGGAAGAGCGTGTGCTGGAGCTTGATGGCAAAGACAAAGCCTCAGCGTATTTGGCGCTGGATCACATATCGGCATCGGGGAGCGGGGACATTCTGAAGATCTTGGATATGGTGATGGAAAAGGAGCAGGAGTCAGGTGACTTGTGGTTCTTTACAGACGGCTTCTATCCCGAAGAAACACAAAAAGCTCTGGCCATAGCTCTGGCAAAAGCCCAAGGACAAGGTTTTCACTGTACTATTGCGGGGGTGGGCAGGAATCCTTACTGCGACGACAAGCTCTATCTCCTGGCCCGTGAACTTGGTACCGGATACATATATCTGGACTCTGTTCATGAATTCGCCAGGCAATTGCACTTTGGAGCTTTGAGATATCGGGAACCCTTTGTACAAGACCTGCAAGTAAAGCTGGAATTTGCCCCTGCTGCCGTGAAGCGTTACCGTCAGGTAGCGGAGAAGCCCCGGGCAGGAGCAGGTGCAGAATCCATGACAGCATCAGTTCCCGGTACGATATACTCCGGGCAGGTATTGTCTGCCCTGTTCGAAATTGAGCTGCAGGACGATGTCGATCCGCAAGAAGTGATGGCAGGAGAATTGATGCTACAGTATCGTAGCCCGGATAATGCCGAACCCATTTATGGAAGTTTTAGACTCAAACAAAAGATATGTCCGCCAACTCAGTCCTCCGGGCAGGATCATATGGCTGCTGCGCTCTTCGGAATGCTGCTCAGAGAAGAACAAGATAGCGCAAAATTGTCCTGGCAAAGCTTGGGAGAGTATGAGAAAGAAAACATAATGCATCCGGATCTGAAAACTATGATCCGGACAAGTGCGGAACTGCAACCTTAGATATGTGAGAGGATCATGCGTATGAGAAGAAGCTTTATCCTGGTACTTTTTATCTCCCTGTTACTGGGCTCCTGCCGGCCCACTCAGAGCTTTCGGACCCACGATCTGAAGCTGCTGCGAACAAACCCTTGGAACACACCCGTAAATTATATCACTATGGTCGATCTCAAAGGAGATGGCCGGGAGCTGCAAATTTCGGCTATCTTCGAAAACAACTTGGGCAGAGTGGAGGTGATCAATCAACAGGGAAAAGTGATCTCTCAGATCAACAGTTCCAATTTTCGTCCTTATGCTCTAAAAACTCTTACTGATCCCGAAAGCAAAGACACATGGCTGTTCTATAGTTTAAACAACGGCAATATCCTCTGGCTGCAAGCGGCAAAATACACCTGGCAGGTACCACTGTTGCGTGAAACAAAAGACTTCGCGCCCTTCTTCCGCGATGATGAATTGATGAGCGAAACATCATATTCCTGGAATGCTTTCTTTGTTCCGCGCTTGATTGAGGATATAGACGGAGATGGCAGACTGGAACTCGTTTGCACCGCATACGACGGCTATAGCTCCAATCCCCGGGGACTAATCGTTTACGATTGGGAGAGTGGGCGGCAAAAGTGGTTTTACTATAGTCCCACCATATTTACCGGACTCTTCTTTGAGGATTTTGATCTGGATGGCAAAAAGGAGTTTTTGGTATCCAACAGCGCTTTTAACAACAACACAATAAGTATCGACGGACTGGATGACTTCAGTGGCCATCTGGTGATTTTGAGTCCACAGGGAGAGATGCTGCATTCGCATAAGGTTTTCGATGGTTTGGGTTCACTGATCGTGAACATCGCTGATGTGGATCAGGATGGTAAACAGGATATCTATGCTGTAGCTTCCACGCGGGGGAACAACACAAATGAAGACTATATATTACGCATCAGCTACGAAGGTGGACGGCTGATCCGCAAGCAAGAACTGGCCGTGCCCAAAAGCTTGAAGATGGCAGATAACGATGAGTTTTTGCAGCGCATGGACAGCTCCTCTGAATACAGTTTGGTGCTATGTGACCTGGTGCGTGGCATTGTGTATTATGACGAGGATCTGAATGAACAACAGGTCTGCTCCTGCTTGAATGTGAAGAGGATCTATGAAATCACGGACATTGATGCTAACGGCAAGAAAGAGATTATCGCGCTCAATAACGCCAATGAACTGCAGGTCTTTACCCACGATCTCAAGGAGCTGGCCCGGGTTCGTTTGCCTTTTCATGATCAGAATCTCGTCGGCATAAAGGTGATCAACAAGGCAGAGGGCATGGACGCTGCCATCGCCGTGATGATGGATACTTCATTATCATTCTATGAAATGCAACATATCTCGGGCTTTCTCTGGTTCTATCGATTGGTGAAAGCTTTTGCCCTGTGGCTGTTGCTGATCCTTTTGGCAATCTTAATCTACAAGCAAATCTACATCAGCAAGCGCAAGCAGGATGCCATCACCTCCTACAATCTGCTGGATGAAGGTGTGCTATTGGTAAGCAAGAAGGGGCGCATTCTCTTTGCGAACAAAGTGGCAATAACCATGGCCAATCTGCATGATCCGGGCAATGCACTGAAGCATTTGGGCGAAGTATTGCCAGAATTGGATGAAACCATTTTGAGGATGCGACGCAGTATGTCCGTCAGCGAGCATCTGGAGATAATCGCGGATGGTAAACCGATGAAGGTTAGTGTGCAAAGATCCCATAGCTTTCCCGGCCGATACTTCATCTTTATGTATAGAAAATTGGCAGACGCGGAATCCGATACTCTGGAGTGGGCAGAGATCGCGCGGAGGCTCTCGCATCATGTCCGGCGTCACATCACAAACGTGATTCTGGCTTTGGACCCTCTGGAAAAGGATTGCACAGAGGAAGCAGCCGAATACCTGGGTATTATCAAAAGCGAAATCGAAAAAGTGCGTGTGTTCACCCATGCCTTCCAGCGCTTTACTGAAATGCACAATTACGACTTGAAAGTGCAGGATCTCATCCCCTCGATGGAACATGCTCTGAGCAACATCAAGATACCCGGGAATATTAATGTTATCCGCAATTACGACCTCAAATCCATCCATGCCCGAATCGAGCCTATCCGCTTTGAAGAAGCCCTTGTGAACATCATCAACAACGCCACCGAAGCCATGCCGGAGGGCGGAACACTGCACATCAGCATCCGCGAATTCCCAAGGCACCAAAGTCCCGGGGGCAAGCTCAGCGTGTTGCTAGAGTTCGAAGACACCGGCAAAGGCATTCCCAAGAAATATATGGAAGATATCTGGAAACCATTCTTTACCACAAACCAATCCGGTACCGGCATCGGAATTCCCGAAACCCGCAAGATCATCGATTCCATGGGCGGTATGATGGACATCCAAAGCGAGGAAGGGCTGGGCACCACAGTCTCGATCTGGCTCAAAGGAGCTCAGGATGAATAGGATCCGCATTCTTATCGCTGATGACGACAGCATCTTTTGCAAACTGACCGGGAACCTGCTGCGCGATGAAGGTTACATTGTCCACTCTGCCTCCGACATCGATGAAGCCCAAGAGGTTTTGGATAAATACAGCTTCGATATCGTGATGCAAGACATGTGTTTTCCCGCTCTGCAAGACGGTTTTACCATGTTGGAAGAGCTGCATGAACGTTATCCGGAGCTGCCTGTATTGATGATCTCCGGCGCAGGGCACATTCCGGATGCCGTGAATGCCATCAAATATGGAGCCACAGATTTCATCGAAAAACCCCTCGCCAAAGAACATCTCATTATACGCCTGGAACGGCTTAAGGACAGTATTCTGATGCGTAGGAATTTACGAGGACTTCAGCTTTCTTCGATCGGAATGATCGGCTCATCCGAGCCTATGCAGCAGGTTTTTGACGCTATTATCAAAGCCGCCCGCTTCGACAATCCGGTATTGATCTGCGGCGAAACAGGTGTGGGCAAAGAACTGGCAGCAGCTGCAATACATCGCCTGTCCGATTTCAATACAAAGAACATGGTAACCATCAATTGCGCCTCCATCCCCCGTGAACTGTTTGAAGCAGAATTGTTTGGCTATGAAAAGGGTGCATTCACCGGAGCGATCAGTTCACACAAAGGCTATTTTGAATATGCTCAGGGCAGTAGCATCTTTTTGGATGAAATCGCGGAATTGCCCATGGAGGTTCAGGCAAAGCTGCTACGAGTAATCTCCGAACAGGAAATCCAAACCCTGGGAGGCAACCCCCACAAGGTCTCTACCCGCATCATCAGCGCCTCGAACAAAAACCTGATCAGCATGATTGATAACGGAAGCTTCCGGGATGACCTATATTATCGTATCAGCACTATCACAATAGACATTCCGCCCTTGCGCAAGCATCGGGACGACATCATTCTGCTGGCGGATTACTTCGTAAACAGCTTCTGCACGCGCCACAATATTGCTCCAAAGATAATTACTCCATCTGCCGCTGCCTGGCTGTATGAACAGGATTATCCGGGTAATGTACGGGAATTGAAAAACTGGGTGGAGCGTGCGGTGGTATTCTCTCAATCTGAGACCCTGACTGTAGTAGATTTTACCACAGAATACCCTGAGCTGGATGACATTCCAACCACATATCGCGAGACAGTGCGGCAATTTGAGCGCAACTATCTGGAAAAGATTCTGCTGATTCACGATGGAAGCATCACTCGCGCAGCCAATTACCTCCAGATGGATAAATCCAATTTAAGTAAGAAAATCAACTCTCTGGGCATCGAAATTCAGAGTAAATAGTAGCCTTTCAGGACACTGTTGATCCTCCAACTGCGTCTTTCGCGTGGTAGTATTTACCACATAGATAATTGCTGTATCCTTGCAATCCTTTGTGTATCATTGCATTAAGAAATATATAATCATTGGCGCAAATCATGCGCCAGATAATGGTACATTTGCTTTCGGCATTGGCTTTTTATTGTGATGTTGCAAGGCAGATTGTTCTGAGGGGCTGTCGGAAGGTCGTAGGATCTGTAGGCCGGGGCATCCTAATGGAGTTTTTAGGCCCACATCGATGATGTGTTTCAACAAATTGCAAGATTTGTTTGGCGAGAGTGTGCGGTCTGTAGGCCGGGGGCTGGACAAAGCAAGGCAAGCACTAGGATGGGAGTTGATATGGGGATGTCTGGCTACGGTCATCAAGTAAGAATGGCCGGACCTTAGATAAGGGATCTCACATATATACGCGGTGTGAGATCCTTTTGTTTATTCCGGACTTATCTGTTTGCAAACATAATCCCCTGCCACACACCCCGGGTGCTTACTATAAAGCTGTATTCCCGAGTGTTTTCCATGATCCTGCGGATGATCATCACAGCAGGCAGGATGATGTCCACACGCGAGGGATCCATACCGGGAATCTGGCGAATTTGTTCCAGAGTGAGCGCGCGATAGCTTTGTTCTTGCCTTATTATCTCACTTCTGCGCAAAGTAGAGCCGTCGATCTCCTTCAGAGCTTCACTTTCGCTCTTACCTGCGTGCATCAGTGCTACCATGGCACAGGTGTATACAGCACCGCCGCTACCCAGCAACTTTAGCTGCAGATTGTTCTTCCATACCAGTTTCCGTTCCAATTCCATATTAAGCGCTGTATACATACACTGCGTGAGGGGTTGTTTTCGGATGAATTTCCGGCTAAGATCCACTGCGCCCACGGGGAAGCTTTTGCTACGCTCTATCTTTTTGTCTTTGCCCTGGATGATTTCTGTGCTGGAGCCGCCGATGTCGAAGCAGATAATACGGCCTGAGGCTCCCGCTGTACCCAGCACTCCGCGATATGCTGCTTCTGCTTCTTCCTGCCAGGAGAGGATGCGCAGGTTTAGCCCGAATTGCTCTGCTATCCGCTGTTGGACGGCGGCACTGTTTTTGGCTCTGCGTAAGGCCTCTGTTCCAATCAACCGGATCTGGTCGTTGTTTGTAAAGCGTTGTTTTACATCAGCGATAGTGTCCAAAATGGATTTGATCCCTTTTTCGGAAAGCATTTGTGAGCTGTTGAGTTGTGATGCCAGTCGTAAGGGTAAGCGATAAAAGCAAGCGTCTGTGCTTTTCAATGCACTGCAGGAATATACTTTAGCAGTGTTTGAACCAAATTCGATCAAAACGTTTGTGTCATTTTTTCGTTTCATGATACCCCCATACTTTAGATTATAATGTGTAAAACGGAAATTGCCTAATAGAATCTGTATATTTTTAACAGTTGGCTTTTAATTCTCTGTTATGCAGTATCGGCCTTGCGCTGCGATCCCTTGTTCTTTTCATCCGCTTTGACACTGCTTGCATCAAGTGGGGGGGGGTGGCATTGGCAACTCCTGAGTTTTCCGGGGTATCTGGCTTTGCATGTGGAAAAAATCTTGACGTATCTTCTCCTTTTTCAAACTGGTATACATAAGAATAAAAGTATTCAGAGGTGAACGTGCGAGAACTAATAATAGCCGGCAATTGGAAGATGCATAAGGGTTTAGATGACTCAAAGAAGTTTTCCCGGGAGCTAACCGGAGTGTTGCGAAGTAATGATGGGGCAAAGGTGATACCGATCATAGCGCCTGCTTATCCTTTTTTGGCGGTGCTACAAAGAGAATTTGAGAACAGTCCGGTGAAAGTGGCTGCCCAAGATGTGAGTGTGCATGACGATGGCGCTTTTACAGGTGAGGTTTCTGCCTCCATGCTGGCATCGTTGCAATTGCCCTATTGCATTGTGGGGCATTCCGAACGGCGAGCCTATCACGCAGAAAGCAATGAGATCGTGCGGGAAAAAGCTGAAAAGTTGATGTTGCAGAAAATTGTTCCCATTCTTTGCATAGGTGAGACTCTGGAACAGCGCGATGCCGGAATCACAGCGAAAGTGATCAAAGAACAATTGACCGGATGCTTGCACCAGATCAATCTCTACAGTGGCAAAGAACTGATCATAGCTTACGAACCGGTTTGGGCGATTGGTACAGGCCGCACAGCCAGTGGCGCCCAGGCCCAGGAAGTTCACGCGCTCATTCGTAAGTGGCTGTCCGTTCAGTATAGCGAGCACTTAGCGGAATCGTTATGCATTCTGTATGGTGGCAGTGTGAAGCCCGAGAACATCGAGGAATTGCTCAATATGCCGGATATCGATGGTGGTTTGATCGGTGGAGCGGCGTTGAAGGCCGATGCTTTCGTGAAAATGGTGGAAATTGCCCAAAAATATGATATGGAGCACAACAAATGATAGATTTGAAGTATATCCGGGCAAATCCGGATGTGGTGCGCAACGCGATTGTAAACAAAAATGAAAAAGCCGATCTGGATCTGCTTTTGGTTACGGATGAAAAGCGTCGCAAATTGCAGTATGATTTTGATCAATTGAAAGCCAGGCAAAATTCTGTTTCTCAGATAATCGCCCAGAAGAAACGAGCCCGCGAAGATGCCTCCGAAGAGCTTGCCCGGATGGCGAAAGTGGCCGAAGAGATCAAAGCCATTCAGGCGGATTTGAATGCCGTGAATACTGAAGTGGAAGCGCGGTTGCTCACCATCCCCAATATCCCGCATCCGTCAGTGCCGATAGGCAGGGATGAATCCCTCAACGAAGTTATTCGCCATGAAGGTGAAGCGCCAAGGTTTGATTTTGAGCCCAAAGATCATCTGGATATAGCAAACATGAACCAAATGCTGGATCTTTCCCGTGGAGCCAAGATATCCGGCAGCGGCTTTCCCATCTATACCGGATTTGGTGCCAAAATGGAACGCGCGCTGATCAACTATATGCTGGAATACCATCTGCAAAAACACGGTTATACAGAATTGATGGTGCCGCTTGTCGTAAATCGCAAGACCATGACCGGAACAGGGCAACTGCCGAAATTGGAAGACGATATGTATCACATCAGTGAAGACGATCTTTTTTTGATTCCCACTGCTGAGGTACCGGTAACAAACATCTATGCCGACGAAGTGCTGTCTTACAAAGATCTCCCCCAAAAGTATGTGGCCTACACTCCCTGCTTTCGTCGGGAAGCGGGCAGCTATGGCAAAGATACCCGTGGTTTGCAGCGCTTACATCAGTTCAACAAGGTGGAAATGGTGCGCTTTGTGGAGCCGGAAAATTCCGAAGCCGCATTGGAAGAAATGCTGCATGATGCCGAAGACATTTTGAAAGCCTTTGGATTACACTATAGGGTGGTATCGCTTTGCACCGGCGACCTCAGTTTTGCCAGTGAAAAGACCTACGATCTGGAAGTGTGGGCGGCAGGCAGCGGGAAATACCTGGAAGTGTCTTCAGTAAGCAATTTTGGCGAGTTTCAGGCTCGCCGCGCTAATATTCGCTACAAAGATGCCGATGGCAAGATGCGTCATCCTCACACCCTCAATGGCAGTGGTTTGGCCACGCCCAGGCTGATGATCGCGCTTTTGGAAAGCTATCAACATGCCGATGGCAGTTTGCGGATTCCGGATGTGCTGAAGCCCTGGATGGAACTGAAGGTGTAGCAAAATAACGTGATAATATGTAAACGGATGTTTATTAACCAACATAGACCATCGGAGATGATATGAGACGATCTTACCGGATAATTCTGCTGCTACTGGTGCTCTGTCTGCAATTGGGGGCAAAGCATTCAGACGAATTTATGATAGGTACTTATTCCTATATCACCAATAGTTTTCCCTTCTTTTTTGAACACAAAGAATTGCTGAGCCGTTATATGCAAGAGATGGGCTACAATAGCAATGTGATCGAAACCAATAAGAACGATAAAGATCTGGAAGGATTGCTGGCAACCTTGGATAAATATGGGATCGATGCCTGGATAACAGATCGGGGTTATTCCGACGATCTTGCCGACGATGGGCATTACGCCATCACGCCACTGGCGACATCGAGTTATCAGAGATTTGAAGCGGAATATCTGGATGAAAAGGATCTGCATCCCGGTGATGGCAAGGATCAGAGATTCTGGTATGCTTCGCGCAATGATAATATCATCACCCGCACCGGAGCGGTGGCGACAGACTCCAAGGCTTCAAACGGATATGTGTGGCGAAGCGTTCGGGGCAAGGACAAGGCAGGATATGCCATGGGCGATCTGCGCTATCGTTGGCCCAACATCAACGGCTATTACGTGCGTTTCGGGCATCCCTTTCATGTGTATCAAAAGAGTCCTCCCGCTTTTGCAGACGATTATTTCTGGATTACCTATAGATTCAAGCTATCGGACATCGCCCCCGATGCAAAGCCGGATACGGAACTTCTACGTTTTGAAGTGCTGGGCTTTGAATTGGAAGGGACCGGTTTTGCAGCCAAAGCTACGCCTCTGATGGCAAGATCACCCAAAGGCAGTGCGCAAAAGATCAGCTATACTGTGGCAGATCACGAGCGCTCCCGCGATAAAGACGGCTTTGTGGATTTTGTAGTCAAGATACCCTATAAAGACCTGATAGATGCCAATTTACTGAAAGAACTGAATGCCACTTTGATGGTGCTGGACAACCTCAACGCGCGCATGTATTGGCAGGGCAATTGTAATCTGGAATTAGACTATGTGGAGATCGAAGATCAATTAAGCCGAGAATTGCGCACCATGGACTCCTCCTATCGGGAAAGGATTGTCCGGCGGGCCCGTGAATTGATCAGCAAAGGTAAGGGTAATGTGAATGGGCTCTATGCCTTCGACGAACCGTTTCAGGGACAATTTAACAGTTACCGTCTGCTGATGGATATCATGGCGGAAGCAGATATCGAAATCATAAGCGCAACCTACGATTATCAGCACATGAACATCGTGGTGGACAAGGAAAACGATATCCGCTACAATCACCTTTTGGGCTTTCTGAGCGAGGTAAAACCCCGAAACTTTGCGCCGGATATCTATCCCTTGATCCCGGGTTATAGCTTTAGTCCCGGAGTGAAGGGCAGAGACTTCATTCAGGATGTTTTAGATAGAAATATGCTGCAGGTCTATGAAGCGGGAGTCCGCTATTGTGAAGAGGATTCCGAGCGTAAGTTTTACCCGATTGTGCAGGCTTTTGGCAGGTGGGCAAAGGGGAATCCGGATTATTGGATCAAGTGGATACTGCCACCCTATGCCACGCAAAAAGCTCTACTCTATCTGCCTCTGGTATATCAGCCGGATGGCGTGCTGCACTATCGTGTGCAGTCCTTCCAAGCCGAGGATGGTTCCGGAGACTATGTGGGTATAGCTGCCCGCATGAAAAACGGCAAGTATATGCCTCCGGTGCCAGATATGCACACCATGGATGCCATCAAACACTCCAATCCAAAGGTGCACCTGTATGGCAGCATACTGAAGGACAAAGAATGGCTGGATGCCGGTACGATCATGACGGAACAAAACAAAACGAAAGCCATTCCCAAATCCATCCCCATCAAAGCGATGTATGTGAAAGATCAAGCAGGCGTGCCATATAGCGGATACATCCAATGCGGATACTATGTGGACGAGGACAAGACACCCTATCTGATGCTGGTGAATCGGCGCGGAGACTATTTTAAAGCCGGTGATGGATTGAACGAAGACCTTGTGCCCCCGGAAGAATATGACCGCTATTACACGCAGGCAGATCCGCAAATGCTGAACATCACTCTGGATCGGAACATCAAGGGCTATACAGAGCATATAGGTTTGCTGGATCCTTTTGATAATATGTTGTACCATATTCAGGACGGGATATGCAGCATCGAAATCCCCGCCGGCGAAGCCAAATTGCTAAAATTGGTAAACACTCTGCCGGCAAAAGTGGAGGGCCTGCTTACCGTGAAAGGAGAAACAGTGGTCGCTGATGATGTAAGCCTGCAGAAATATGCGAAACTAAAAATGAGCAAGGATGCCACCGTGACTCTTTTGCCCGGAGCACGCCTCATCGCACCGGAAAACACCTATGTGGTTCTGGCAGGAAATATGGACTTGCAGGGAGATTCTGAGCTTGTGATATTGGGAAACTTAAAGGAAAAGAATGTAAGCATCAAGCAGGATGATGAAGCCAGGGTACTGAAACAGCCTCAAGCGAAAAAGTCCTTCCTCAAAAGATTGCTTTGCATAGATTAAGGAATATTCATGGAACACAAGAACTTCGATATCTTTGAATTGCTGCGGATCATGGCGGAAAACCGCAAGCTGATCATCTCAATTGTGGTGGTGGTTGCCATTGCCGCGGTAATCTTCAGCTTACTGACCCCGCAAATCTACAGTTCCAAAGCAAGTTTCTTCTCTGTGGGAGATCAAGCAAGTGCCTTGCCTATAGACATTCCCGGCCTCTCCGGGGTTGCATCCAGTTTGCTGGGATCCACCGGTTCAAACAAAGCCGAGAACCTGATTACGGTTCTTAGGTCCCGCACTTTTGCCGAAGATCTCATCCGAGAGTTTAAGCTCATAGATTACTTTAAGTTGACTCATGCCGACAGCCTCCGGAATTTGGATGATGCCATCGAGAAGCTGAGAGCCAAAATGCTTTCTGCGGGCTATGACGATGCCAGCGGATTGATCTCTATCAAAATGAGTTCCAAGGATAAACAGCTCTCTTTGGATATGGTGAATTATCTGATCTTGAAGCTGGATAGATATAACCGGGAACAGAGAGTAACCCAGGGCAAGCTGAACCGGCAGTTTCTGCAAGGCAGAGTGCAAGAGGTGGAAGCCAGTCTGGATTCGCTGATAGCGCTGGGCCAAAAAATGGGTGAAAGCAGTAAGGTGGTGCATCTGGATGCACAGGGAAAAGCGATTATAAGTGCTTATACCGATCTCATCGCTGAAGGTATGAAGGCAGAGATAGAGCTGGAGATGGCAAAGGCAAATTACGGTGAATCCAGCCCTGTGATGCAGGCAGCAATATTGCGCAGAAACAGTATCCAGAGGCAGATCCGGGACCTGGAAGAGAACAAGAATACTCCGGAGTATCTGTTGGATATGGGCAAATTGCCGCAGGTAAGTGCCGATCACCTGCGTCTGGAAATGAACATGGAGATCAACCGTACTTTGTATGAATATCTCTATCCTCAGTATGAAGCTGCGCGCCTATCAGAATTGAAAGACATGCCCACCATCGAGATTCTGGATTCTCCGCGGCTGGCCGGACGGCGGGATTATCCCAAACGTGCGATAATCTGTATCATATCCACCCTGATTGCCTTCGTATTTGCCGTGGCACTGGCCTTGTTGGTCGATGTGTACAAGCGCAATAAGCATCGTGTGAACGAGATCAGAAGCAGCCTGAAGAAATGACGCAAAGTAATGAGATTTTAAAAGAGCATTTTATGGTGAAATTCCAAGCCCTGGTAGATATCGTAGCCGCGCTGCGAGACCCCGAAAAAGGCTGTCCCTGGGATATCAAGCAGACCAGAGAATCCTTGGTGCCAAACTTTATCGAAGAGCTCTATGAAGTGGTTGAAGCCATTGAAGACAAGGATTACTCTGCCCTGCGAGAAGAACTGGGCGATCTCATGCTGCACATCGTTTTTCAGGCACAGATAGCGCATGAAGAGGGCATCTTTGCGATGCATGATGTACTGGAAGCAATCTGCAACAAGCTCGTGCGCCGTCATCCCCATGTCTTTGGAGACGTTCAGATCGATGATGCCGATGGTGTGAAGATGAACTGGGAGCGCATCAAGAAACAGGAGAAGAAAGAACGGGAAAGTGTATTGGACGGTATTCCGCGCGCTCTTCCGGCCCTTATTCAGGCTCACCGTATTCAGGAAAAAGCGGCATCGGTGGGCTTCGATTGGAAGGATATGAGACCTGTGTTGGAAAAAATTGAGGAAGAGCACGAGGAATTGATGGAGGCCCTGGCGGATAACGATAGTGACGCCATCCGGGAGGAAATGGGAGATTATCTATTCAGCATTGTGAATCTGGCCCGCAAGCTGGGCATAGATGCGGAAGCCGAGCTGAAAGCCACTAACCGAAAGTTTTATCGTCGCTTCCGCTATGTGGAAAACCAATACAACGAAGAAGAAATCCATGAGGCAAGCCTTGAAGAGCTCGATAAGCACTGGGAATCGGCCAAATCGCAGTAAACGCTTTCATCACTTAAGGTTATACCTGGTAGTGGGCTCGCTGTTTGTCTTCGTGTTCTTTGCGATCTACACTCAGGTGCTCATCCAGAAGGCGAAGCAGGAACAAAAGTATTTACCTCGCATATTTGCTCGCTATATTGCCTATACAGACGGCTATCTGAGAGTGGCGGAAAAATATGCTCAGTTACTGACCGAAGTTAGCTCAAAATACCTGCAATTTACCGCGCAAAGGGACTTTCAACAGCAGCTTTGGGATTATATCTCCACGGAGTTTATGCTGGAAAATCCGATCCCGATCATTGTAACTGATGACGATTTGCAGCCTTTGGTCTGGAAGAATGTAGCGGTAAGCCCGGACAGTCTCTATGCAGAATTGTCGCTTGCCTCCCGGGCCAGATTGGAAGAGATGATGACCAAGATGGTTCAGACTCCGTTGATTGACGAGGGAAACCTTACCGGATATGCATTTTACGGCAAGCCGATATCCTTTGAGCAATTCATCAAAAACATCGATTATGAGATCATCGTGACCGATCGTAATCGGGAGCCGCTCTTTTGGCGCAATGTGGATGTGGACGAATCCGCCCGCTTTCATCAATTGCCGATCAAAGACCAATTTGATCTGTTGTCCCGGCAATCGTCCATGACGGAGGTGCCACTGTCGAACGAAGAAGATTCTTTGGGCTATATCTATTTCAGCAATCCCCAATCTCTGTCTTATATCCGCTACATCATCATACTGGAACTCTTTCTGGCACTGATGGTGGTGTTTTTTGGCAGCTATGGATTTCTGCTGTTGAAACGTAGCGAAAAGGACACGCTGTGGGTGAGTCTGGCCAAGGAAACAGCCCATCAATTCGGCACCCCCATCACCTCGATGATGGGATGGATAGACTATATGGCGGAAAGCCCCTCCGAGGGGACTGAGCGACCGGATATGCCCCAAATCCTAAACTTTATGCGTGCGGATTTGGATCACCTGCGCAATATTGCCTCACGCTTTGGTAAGGTGGGCAGCATCACAAAGCTGGAACCGCACAATCTGCATCAGTTACTCTTCGATGTAGTGGAGTATTTCCGCAACCGCATGCCCCATCTGGGTTCCCGCATCGATATCCATCTGATCAGTAAGATCGAGCAAGTGGATGTGATGATGGATCCGGAACTATTCAAATGGACCCTGGAAAACCTGGTCAAAAACTGCGTGGACGCGATGTCCGGCAAAGGCGGCAACATCATTCTGACCGCCACACAGAAAGATCCCTATGTGTATATCCATATCAGGGACGAGGGTAAGGGTATCCCCCGCAGAGAGTGGAAAAAAGTCTTCGAGCCGGGAGTAACCAGTAAAACCAGGGGATGGGGCTTGGGACTGAGTTTGGCCAAGCGCATCATCGAAGAATATCATCAAGGCAAGATCCGCGTGGTGGAAAGCGCGCTCAATGAAGGTACCACCATCGAGATCAGGCTATATAATGCCGATCACTACAGGAGGTGAGCATGGAACGGATACTTTCCCGCGCAGAGATGCAAGCAATCGACAAAAAGACCATAAACGAATTTGGCACTCCGTCACGCGTGTTGATGGAAGTGGCGGGCGCACGCTGTGCCGATGCGATCATCAGAGATTATCCGGATCAGGTACAGGACGGGGTAGTGATACTCTGCGGTAGCGGGAACAATGGAGGCGATGGCTATGTGATTGCCCGGCACCTTTTTGCCTTTTGTCCGGATATTTTGATCTTCAGTATGGGCACCGGCAGGATGAGCTCGGAAAGCAGCAGCAATCGCCTGCTCTGCGAAAAGCTGGATATCCCAATATTTGAGATTAATTCGCAGCAGGACCTGCAGGAGTACGTGATCAAGGGGCTTACCACTATTCCAATCTTGATCGACGCGGTATTTGGTATCGGTTTCAAAGGAGAATTGCCCATCCTCATCCAAAACGCCTTTGCCGCATTCTCCGCTCTGGCGGAAGTGGTGGTTGCCATCGATATTCCCTCCGGATTGAATGTGGATACGGGCAATGGGGATTGTTTGACAGCAGATCTAACTCTTGCTATAGAAGAGCTGAAATACGGGCACATTTTGCAAAACGGACGCAATAGCTGTGGTAAACTACTGCGCATTCCCATCGGTATTCCGGAGATCTACAAAGAGGATATCGCTGTTTATGTGTACAACGACAGCATCCTTCCTCAGCGCCCTGTGGACGCACATAAAGGATTATTTGGCAGAGTCTTCATCTTTGGCGGCAGCCCGGGATATGTGGGCAGCGCGCGCCTCTGTGCCCGAGCCGCTTTGCGTAGCGGAGCCGGGCTGGTACACATCTGTTCCCGCCGGGAAGTGATCGGTTACTACAGTGCAGCCTGCGATGAAGTGATGAATTTTGCCATTGCGGAAGATAAGACCGGCTTGCCCCGGGTGAAGGCCATAAAGGAGATGATTTCACGTGCAGATGCGATCGCGATCGGCTCCGGTATGGGCCTGGATGCCTTTGCTCTGCGGTTGCTGGACATCGTTTTGAACCATGCCACCTGTCCCTGTGTGATCGATGCTGATGCCATTACTTTGCTGGCGCAAAACCGGGATATGCTTCCGCTCTTGAAAAAGGGCAATTTTGTGCTTACTCCTCATAAAGCCGAATTCTGCCGTTTAGCGGATATATCTATGGCAGAATTGGATGCCGATCTCATGGCCCGGCTCATCGAAACTCAAGCCAAATTGGGCTGTGCGGTGCTGCTGAAGGGACACAGCACACTGTATGCAGATGGGGACAAGACTTTGATGATTTGCGCGGGTAACGATGCTTTGGCGACAGGGGGCAGCGGTGACCTTCTGGTTGGCATCATAGCCTCGTTTATTGCCCAGAAACTACCTTTGTATCAGGCAGTCTGTTCTGCCGCTTTGTTGATGGGCAACACTGCTGAAAGACTGTGTGAGAGCCGTCATTCATATACCATATTACCAAGTGATATTATCGAGCATTTAGGAGATACAGATGCATAAATTGGCGAAGATAAACACGCCCATCTTTTGGGCAGAGGGGCATCCCGGGGCTTTGGACCGGGAAAGCTGGCAACTGGAGATAAGCGGACTGTGTGAGAATCCGGTTAAATTGAATTGGCGGGATCTGCAGAGTTTTAGGGAGGAAACCGTGGAAGCACGCCTTACCAGCGTTACACGGTGGTCTGTGTATGGCGCTTGGACGGGCGTTCGCATCGCGAGCTTGCTGGAGCATGTGAAAATGCTGCCCGGCTGTCGCTATCTGCGCTTTTGGTCTGTGGGCGGAATCTACGATACTTCCATTCCTCTGGCTATCGGGCAAAAAGAGCGCTCTATGGTGGTTTGGGCTTTTGACGGGGAGCTTTTGGACGAAGATTACGGCGGTCCCATCCGCGCTTTTATTCCCTATCTATGGGGCTACAAATCTGCCAAAAGCCTGATCAAAATAGATCTGATGGATCACTATATTCCCGGTTTTTGGGAGATGCGCGGCTATACGGATAGCGGGACAATCGAAGCCGGACCATGTCGGGACATCAACGACGGCGGTACTCTGAAGCAGATCCCCGGCGGTGAAGTAATAGATTTCTGCGAATGAAACTCTGGATTACCTATCTTCGTGCCATCGGAGCGATGTTCTTTTGGGCCATTACTTTTGTGTGGTACAAGATCGCTTTCGAGACCTACCGTCCCTATGAAGTAGTATTTCTACGTTTGATTTTGGCATCCGTCCTCCTGTTCGCGCTGATGATCATCAGCCGGCATTGGCAAAAGATGGATTCTAAAGACCTCTGGCGCATGATGATCGTGGCGTTTTTTGAACCCTTTCTATATTTTAACGGAGAAGCAAACGGGATGCAGTTTGTATCCAGTTCGATGGGTAGCATCATTATTGCCACCATCCCCATATTTGCGGCGATCGGAGCGTGGTTGATCCTGAAAGAAAGGCTGAGCGTGTATGTGATATTGGGAGTGGTAGTATCTTGCCTGGGCGTAGGGATAATGAGCTACGGCAGTGGTGAATTGACCGCTACTTTGAAGGGCATCATGTTTTTGGCGTTAGCCATCTTTGGAGCCGTGGGATACGGACTCATGGTGCGTCCGCTCACTTTGAAATACAGCACTCTTACCATCGTGGCCTATCAGTCCTTTTTCGGAGCCCTCTATTTCTTGCCTGTGTTCCTTCTTGTCGATGGCAGGCATTTCTTCAGCGTGAGCCACTCGGCGAGAGGTTTGACAACCATCGTGGCGATGTCGCTTTTTGCTACTATTGGAGCTTTTACCCTTTTCACGGATGTGATCCGCAGTCTGGGTGTGGCAAAATCCAACATCTTCACAAATCTAATCCCGGTTTTCACCGTGGTACTGGCTTTCTTCATCTTGGGTGAACCCATCGGTCTGCGTACTGTCCTGGGACTCACTTTGACCCTGTTGGGACTGGTATTGGCACAGTATAAAGATCTGAAAAAGCTAAGACAGCGCTACATGATGGGTGAAAGAATAAGCCGCACTACATAAGGCTTTGTAAGACGATGATATTATCTTTATCTTACCTGTTTCCGCTTTTTTTTAGGACAGGAATCCATGTGGGAATGCCATATGCAATTTGTTCTTGACGTATATGGGCTTTCCTGATTCTGTATTATAGTTAAAGATTCTCTTATAAATTTTAGGATAATGGAAGTAAACTATGCGTATACTAATGGCGATTGCTGCAGTAATGTGCTTGATGGTAAGTCTGAGTGCCCTCGAGATCAATGTGGATATCTCAGCTTTATCCGTGCAAGAAAAGTCCGGCAATCTTTTACTGCTCACGGATCCGGGGAAACCCATGCTGGATTATTACAGCCTCAAAGTGCTCTTGCCCTTTGGAGAGGAGTATGAGGATGCTATGCTTGTATGGGGAGAATCCCGCAATGTATCTCGCGGAATTGAGCTTGATTTTGCTAAAGATCAATTGCCGATATCATTCGGCAACCTGCCTTCCCGAACCACACCGGATCCGGATGTATATCAGCGGAATGAGTTTTTTCCCTACCGCGATTTTGAGTATTTGGGCACTCAATACTACCGGGGCTATGCCATCGCAATTTTCAATGTATATCCCATGCGCTACAACCCTGTGAGCAAAGAGCTGATGATGTATACTTCATTCAATATGAGTGTGAACAGCCGGCCCCGGCAGTCTGTGGCAGAAAAGCAGGCCTTATACCTGAGCGATGCCCCCGGCACCATTGCCACTCTGAATCGCATGGTGGAAAATCCCAACAGCATTGCCGGCTACCGCAGTGCCCCCAAACAGCGTCATCACAGCCGCAATCTGGATCCTGAAGACGCGAAGAGCATGATCATCATCACAAGTCAATCCCGCATACCCTGGTTTGATGAATACATCAGCTGGCGCGAAAGTAAGGGCATCAGCACGGGTATTTACAGTACTGAATTTATCTACGCGAATTATACCGGTGAAGACAGCGCCGAGAAAGTGCGCAATTTTGTAATCGATGCCTACCTCACCATGCTGGGAACTGCCAATCCCCTGGAATATGTGCTTCTGGGTGGTGATGATGAGATAGTTCCGGAGCGTGGTGTCTTTGGCAATGTGGGCTCCACGGTGGACAACCGGATGCCTTCGGACTTGTATTACAGCAACCTCGATGGAGATTGGAATGCCAATGGCAACTCTATCTACGGAGAATTGCAAGATAACACGGATATGGTACCGGAGCTGCATATCGGACGCTTCCCTGCCGAGAGTCTGGCGGAGTTTCAAAACATCTTCCGCAAGAATATGTACTATATAGACAACAATACCTACAGCAACAACATCGCAGTCTTCTTCGGGGAAAACCTGAACAATAATCCGATGACCTGGGGAGGAGATTACAAGGATGACGTAGCCCAATATCTTCCCGACGGATATAGCTTCAGCACCCATTATCAAAGGGATGGCACTTACGATGGCGCCGCAGTGGGAGCAAGTATCCGTAATGGTGCGAATGTGATGAATCACATGGGCCATGCCAACGAAACTTTCTTGATGGGTCAGAGCAATACCACTGTCGCACTGATGAAAAACACAGAATATGGCTTTCTGTATTCTCAGGGATGTTATCCTGCCGCGTTTGATCAGCGAACTTCTGCCGACGGTGAGAGTATAGGCGAGCATTTACTGACCTCTGCCGGAGCCTTGTTTGCCTTTGTGGGCAATACCCGTTATGGCTGGTACATGCCCGGAGGCATCGATGGGGCCAGTCAATTTTACGATCGCCAGTTCTTTATCGGGCTGTATCAGATGGATCTCCACCGCCTGGGAGAAGCGCTCAGCTATTCCCGCGAGGCGAACCTGGGGGCTGCTCTTAGCAGCGATGTGATGCGCTGGTGCTATATGGAGATGATTCTGTTTGGTGATCCTTCGATAGGACTGAAGTTGCCGGATCCGGATCTGCCCATGTTGAACTTGCTAAGCTATGAGATCGATGATTCTCTGGGTGATGGAGATGGCACCATCAATCCCGGCGATATCATCCGGATAAAGCCCGTGATATCCAATGCTGCGGGATGGGGAACTGCCTACGATGTGTCGTTGAGAATAGTGGCTACGCCTGTGGGAGTGGAGCCCTTATCTACTTGCATAATGATCAGTGAATTAGCACCCGGAGCGCAATCCGGCCCGGATCTGGAATTGAGTCTGCAGCTTCCGGGAGACAGTGTTTTTGGCAGCTATACGCTGAAGGCGGAGCTGGAATCTTTTGATCCCGTCACTCATCATAGCACAGGCATAAAGCATTATGACATCAACTACGATATCACTCTGATAGACAGCAATTTCCCCTATCAGATAAACACTGGCGGAAAATCTGCCCCGATGGTGGTGGATGCGGACGGAGACGGGCATAATGATATTCTGTATCTCGACGTATTTGGCGGCGTCCATGTAGTGAATACGGATGGCCAGGAAACATCCAGTTTCAATACTCCCGAAGAGATTGTAGTATTTAATAGTGCGGCAATGGGACAGATCGACAACGAAGATGGCGACGATATCGTGATTCTGGATCGTAGCGGGAAAGTGTATGCCATGAATCTAAACGGAGATCTGATCCTGGACTACGAGGCTCCTGCAATCTCGGTATTCAGCCCCGTGATCGCTGATCTGGACGGCAACGGCAGCAATGAGATTCTCTTTACAGGTTTTGATAGCAAGCTATATGTCATTGACCATGAGGGTAATGATTACCCCGGATTTCCCTTGCTTTTGGACAGCGTCGTACAAACCGATCTGGCAGTAGGGAAACTCAATCCGGAGGGACCTATGCAGATAGTGGGGGGCCAGGCAAATGGCGATTTGCTGGTGGTAAATCCCGACGCTACCCTAAATCCGGATTACGATATTAATCTTGGCGATGCAATCACCGGTAGCCCTGTGATCCTGGACAACGGCAAGATCGGAATCGCCACCAATACCAATCTTTTCCTGGTGGGGAATAGTGGAATCGAATTCAGTGTGAGTACTCAATCCAGATTGTTGGGAGGGCTCATCACTGCGGATATCAACCGGGATGGCTCCCTGGATTTGGTTTGCGTGTCAAACCGGGGCGTCCTGTTTGCAGTTTCTCAAAGCGGAGAGCATATAGCCGGCTTCCCTGTGGATACGGGAGAGCTCTTCAACTGTCCGCCTCTGGTGGCCGATCTGGACGGAGACGATCAATATGAGATTGTCTTGCATAGTATGGTAAATAACATCTTTATATACAATCACGACGGCAGCTTGGTGGATGGATATCCCTTTTTCACCTCTTACACAGGTGCCACACCGGGGACCTTACTGGATCTGGAAAACAACGGTTATTTCAAGCTGGTTACCGGTTTTTCAAACGGTGTACTGTTAAGCAATCTGAGAGCCGGGGTCAGCAATCTCGCTCCCTGGACTGTTTATCGCGGTGCGCTGAACCGTCAGGCATCGTTTGCCGCCACGGGTTACGTGGACAATGAAGATCATGTGCAGACTCCGGTCTTTGACCGTTTGTCACAAAACTATCCCAATCCCTTCAACCCACACACCATCATCGCTTTTGATCTTGGTAAAGCCCAAAATATCAGCCTGGATATCTACAACACCAAAGGACAACTGGTACGCAATCTGGCAACCGGACAAATGGGTGAGGGCAATCACAGAGTAACATGGAACGGTAAGGACAATACGGGAAGATCTCTGGCCAGCGGCATCTATTTCTATCGTTTGAAGACTGAAAGTTACAGCTCTACCCGTAAAATGCTGCTGTTGAAATAGGAGAAATAATGCAGGAAATTGCCAATAACATAAAAGCAATTCAGGCGCGTATCACCGAAGTGTTGGAACGCTGTGGCAGGGCCCGGGAAAAAGTTACCCTGGTAGCAGTTACCAAGACTCACAGCGTGGAGGCGATGGATTTTGCCCTCCAGCATGGGGTCGGGGACATCGGAGAAAACAAGGTGCAGGAAGCCATGCGCAAGCTGCCGATGTTGGAAAACAGAGACGCACGCTTCCATTTCATCGGCCACCTGCAGTCAAACAAGATCAATCAATTGCTCTCACTGAAGCCCTATCTTATTCAAAGCATTGATTCCCTGTATCTGGCAGAGAAACTCCACAAAGCACTGGGGCGCACAAACCGCAGTCAAGATATTCTGATTCAGGTGAATACCACTGCAGAAGAGCAGAAAAGCGGAGTGAATTTTGCCAATGCTGAAGAGCTGCTGTGGAAGATAGCATCGTTTTCCACCCTCAGAGTCAGAGGCTTGATGACTATCGGCAAATTGCATCCCAATCCTGAGATAAGCAGGCCATATTTCCGGCAGCTGAAAGAACTCTTTGATAAGACGCGCGATGAACTGCCGGGAGCTTTCGATATTCTGTCCATGGGCATGAGTCATGATTGGGAGATCGCCCTGGAAGAAGGTGCCAATATGCTGCGCATCGGCAGTGCCATTTTTGGAGAACGCTACTATGGGGAGGATAGATGATATTCATGGTTGCAGCCCTGCTGTTCCTGATTGCCTACCTATATGGCAGTTACTCCACCGCCAGAATCATCGCCAAAAACTTCCGCTCTCTGAATATTTACAAAGTTGGTTCCGGACTGGCAGACACCGAAAACATCTATACAAACATCAGTAAACCGATGGGTGTGCTGGTGGGAGCGATCGATATCAGTAAGGCCTACTTGTTCTTACTGGTTGTGGAGTTTGTGCTGCGCATCCTGGATATGAACAGCAACTTTTTGGATATCAGTGTCTTGTATAGCCGCAATATTATGTTGCTCTATGGCATTGGAATGCTTATCGGGCATTGTCTCCCTGTTGCCCACCATTTCCGGGGCGGACGCGGGATCTTCACATACATGGGCTTCTTTGCCTATTTCGCCTTTTTGCCCATGATCATCACTGCCACGGTGGCGAGCGTTCTGGTCATTCACTTCAAGCAGATACGTTTTGCGCAATATACGATAGTGATTTTACCAGTGGTGTTGTTTCAATTATTCTATTATCTGACAGATTTGTATCAGCCAAATCTGCCTCCATATTTCAATTCCATCCTCATCGTAAATGCCTTCTTGATGGGGGGATTGAACTTCGTAGTATCCAAACGCTTGGGCGAGTTTTGAGGTTTGCATGATCAAGATCATAGAAGTGGACAGCAAAAAGCACCTAAAAAGCTTTATTATGCTGCCTTTCAGGCTATACAAGGACGATCCGGCATGGGTGCCACCCCTGATTCCGGATCAATATAAGTTTTTCGATCCCCAAAAGAACCCCTATTATCTCCATTCCGAGGTCCGGCTCTTTTTGGCGGTGGAAGATTCGCGGGTGATCGGACGGATCAGCGCTCATACCAATACTCAGCATCAGAAAGAACATAAAGAGGATATCGGCTTTTTCGGCTTCTTCGAGTGTGAGAACAATGGCAAAGCCGCACAAATGCTGTTTGATGCCGCCGCCGAGTGGAATCGCCGGCATGGTTTTAACACGATGCGCGGACCGATGAACTTTTCCGTGAATCAGGAAGTGGGCCTTTTGATAGACGGCTTTTCCGATCCACCAATGGTGATGATGCCTCACGCCAGACCCTATTACAAGGAACTCTATGAAATCTGCGGCTTACAAAAGACCATGGATCTCTATGCCTATTTGAGTGAGCGCGAGCAAATGCCGGAGAGGGTGGAGCGAATTGCCGCTGCCATCGAACGCAGGGCGGGAGTCTCGATTCGCAGCCTCTCCAAAAAGAAGAAACAGCTACGCAAAGACATCGAGTCGGTGTTTGAAATCTATACCAAAGCTTGGGAATACAATTGGGGCAATGTGCCGATGACAAACGCGGAGTTTGATCATATCGTAGATGAACTGTTGCCTCTTGCCGATCCCGATCTGATCTTTATCGCCGAAAAAGACGGCCATCCTGCGGGTTTCTCGTTGGCGATGCCAAATTACAACGAAGTTCTGCAAGTAATGCAGGGCAGAGTGAATCCCCTCACCCTGATAAAAGCTCTGTTTGCCCAAAAGAAGATAGGCAGCGCGAGAGTGATCACCATGGGTATCATTAAAGAGTATCAAGGCCGTGGTATAGACACTCTCTTCTACTATTATTCATATAAAAACGGCTTGCCCAAAGGATTTTTCCGCGGTGAATTTTCCTGGGTTCTGGAAAACAACACCATGATGATCCGCGTCGCTGAAATGCTGGACGCCAAAATCTACAAGACCTATAGAATCTATGACAAACAGATCTAAATCGCTACTTTCTGCCATCGATGTGATCACTCTGGCCTATATTGCTTGGATTCTTTTGTATATGACTGTCGGTTTCAATCGTAGTGCAGATGCCTACGTCCACATCCCGGTGATGCTATCCATCGGAATAGGAATTCTGCTGCTGGCTTGGTGGCACCGAAATCTGGATCCCGCAGTTCAGCCCCGCCTGGAGCGCCTACTCAGCCTCGTGCGCGGCTTGTATCCCGTAAGCCTCTTTGGATATTTCTACACCAGCGGTCATGCTTTCAACCGCATCATCTTCACGGATTGGCAGGATCCTTTCTTCATGAATATCGATCTCAAGCTTTTCGGCTATCTGCCATCTCTGATGTGGGGGCAGTGGCACGACAGCCTGCTGATAAGTGAATTGTTTCACTTTGCCTATTTCTGCTATTACCCCATGATAGTGGGCTTACCGCTCTATCTCTATTTCAAAAAACCGGAGGGCTTCCGGGAGCTGATCTTTAACCTCAGCTTCGTATTCTATCTCTGTTATTTCATTTACAGCATATTGCCGGTGATCGGTGGACGCTTTATCCCCGAAGCTATGGAACTTACCCGCACATACAGAGGGGGCCCTTTTACCCACATTATGGTGTTTATATACCGGCATAGCAATCATTTGGGCGGTGCTTTCCCCTCTTCACATATCGGGGTTACAATCGTGCTGACCATTGCTGCCTTGAGGCATGCCCGCAAGCTGGGTTATATCTTTCTGCCCATTGCTTTGTTCTTGAGTTTGGCCACTGTTTACTGCCACTATCATTGGTTTATCGACGCCGTATTTGGGGTCATCATCGGAGTCACCGGCTACTATCTGGCAAATTCGGCTCACCGCAAACTGCAAGGAGTTCTATAAATGAAACACATTTTCCTGCCGCTTTTCACCCTCATTTTTGCTGCCCTTTATGCCCAAAGCCAGCTGCCAATCACCAGCTACGACTACGCGATTCCGGAAAACAATGTTTCTGCCATAGCTTTAAGTATGGGTGGAATCAATGTGACCGACCCCACCGATCCCTTTGCCTCATACGGCAATCCCGCGTTGTTGGCAAACAGTCAAAACACCACACTATATCTGGCATATCGCATCGCGGACGAAAAGGACATAGCCTTTTGGGATGCTGTGAATGTGAGCAATTTCCTCAGCGAGAAGCAATTCAAATACTTCACTCTGGCTGCAAAGCAAGTGGCCTTCTCTTATCAGCCCATGGCCGCGATAAATATCAGTGAATACGATGCTGAAACAAATAAGAGTATGTATTACGATTACAAGCTGGATAAGGTGCAGCTCAGCCTCGGGATTACGGATAAAAGCTGGCCGGATATCGCCGCCGGCTTGAACCTGAAGTATCTCAGCGGCCGCTTGGTCTATCTGGTGGAACACCTTGAAGGCTCGCAATTTGTAAGAGATCAATTTATCGACGACAAAGTGAAAGGCTTCAGCACAGATCTGGGCTTCACGCTAAAGCGGGGCGACACTGTTTTTGGCTTGACTGCCTACGACCTAATATCTCGCTTGTGGTGGGAAAACTACCCGGCAAAGAGCGTTCAGCGCCGCATTGCTGCAGGCGTGCAATACGGATCCGGCACTTCAAAGACCAGCTTCGGAATTCAGAGCAAGCTCTCTTCCAAACCGGAGACTTCATACCACCTGGGCTATTGTTACAATGTGAATTGGGATAGCAGCAGCCTCAGCAGCGACGAAAGTGTGAGCCAGGGCCTGGATATCCGTGTGGGAGCATACAGTCAAGATTTTTACGGCGCAGACAACATCAATTTCACCCTTGGTTCGGGATACTATTACCGGATGTTTCGCTTCGATTTCTCGCTCAATTCCAAAGGCTTAAAGCTGGCCGACAGTGAATTTCTGTTTTCTCTGGGACTGGGGTTTTAGCCCATGTATCAGCTTTCTTTCCTGAATGCCGGATTATTGTTTTTTGCAGCGGCCACCGTGCTCCCGCTGCTGATCTGGCTTTTGGCAAAGAAAAAACCACGCCGCATCATATTTTCTTCCCTTCGCTTCATCATACAAAGCCAGGAACACGAAAAAAAACGCAGCAAGATTACGAATATCCTCCTCCTTGTTTTGCGAATGCTGATCATTTTGCTGCTGGTGCTGGCGATTGCACGCCCCATGTTGGCTACTCCTTCACTGAGGGATTCAGGTAAACACCCGCCCACGGCATTGGCTATCATTCTGGACAATTCCTACAGCATGGATTATGTAGAAGACCGGCAGAGCAGGCTGGAAAAGGCTATCAACGCCATTGAACGCATCAATGACAAAGCTACTGCGGACGATCGGCTCATATTGATTACCCGGGATGAAGCCTTCAATGCGCTGCATTCTCAGATCTATGCCGGGGAGATTCCCCCGGAAAGCTTGAAAAGCATTAGTCTCTGCCACAATTTGATGGATTGGCCCGAAACCTTTACCTTTGCCGAAGCCCGCCTGGCAGAAGCGCAGATGCCCAATCGCGAGATATATCTGTTGAGTGATCTGATCAACGAAAACATCGAACATCACAGCCCATATCCCGTTGCTCTGATTCCCATTTCTGAAACTGATCCGCGCCAGAATCTTTCGCTTTCCCAAGCCCGGGTATTGCCCCAGATCGTAGACCGGGCGCGCGAGCAGCGTATAGAATTCAACCTTACAAACCATGGTTCCCTGCCTCGCGACGAGGTGCTGGTTCAAGTCGTAGTGAACGATATCAAGGTGGGAGAACGCTTTGTGAGTATAGCTGCCCGCCAAAGTGTGAAAGAAAGCATCGGTTTCGAATTACGCGGTGAAGGCTGGCAATCGGGCTATATTGAAGTGCGGGATGAATATCTCAGCGCGGACAACCGCAGCTATTTTGCTTTTGAATATTACCAAAAGCCTCGTGTGGCAGTAATCGGGGATTCCCCTCTGCCGCCTCAACTCAGCAGTATTCTGCGCGTATTCGGTGGAGCTGAACCACAGCGGATCGAGCCCTCGGCTATCAACCTGCAGATCCTGGACGATTACCGGATCCTGATCTTTTACCCTTTTAACACATTAAGCCCCCGCCACAAGGAACTCTTTGCCGCGATGGATGAACGCGGTGTAGGCAGCCTCATCTGCCCCGGGCCTCTATTGGGAAATGAGGCCAAAGCCTGGCTGGAAAAACGCTTTAGCTTGAAACTGGGAGATTACACGCGCGAAACCACAAATATTGACTTCATCTCACCCCATCACCAAGCCAGTGCCCTGATCTCAGATAAAAACTTGCGATTCAGGCAGATCGGACCTCATTGGCAGGCGTCGAATGCCGCCTCAGTATTGATCTCCGCTGCCGGCAAAGCCCTGGCTGTAAATGCTGAAAACTCTGCGCTCTGGCTTTGGAACCTGGCAGCTGACTCAGCCTTTTTTGCTGACCCCGCCTTTGCCGTGTATGCCTACCGACAGCTCTCCGGACTCTTGAACGCTGATGTCCCCTTTAGCGAATTGAAGGTGGGAGATTCCATCTCTGCCACCGCAGTGGAATTACCAAACGGGAGCTTGTTGGAGCTTGCCAATCCTGTATATAAAGCAAATGAGCCCGGCATCTACACCAAAAATCCCGGCAGCAGTAAAGCTGTCAAACTGGCAATTAACATCGGCTATACAGACAGCGATCCCAATCCCGGAAATGTGCCCAAGACTTTCACAAAGCTGGATGAGAACTTTGAGGAAAAAATCTTTATGGCCCGCATGGGCAGAGACCTTTGGAAGACACTTTTGATCCTGGCTTTGATTTTGATGTTGACTGAAATCGCTCTGATCAAGTATCTTGAGTTCAAATCTCTGCAACAAGGAGACCCAAAATGATATTGGAAAAAATAGATCACCCCGATAAAATACACTCCCTGACCAACGATGAACTGCAACAGCTGGCCACGGAATTGCGCGACCGCATCATCAAAGTGGTTGCCCGCACCGGCGGTCACATCGCGCCCAGCCTGGGTACTGTGGAGATCACCCTTGCCCTGTTGAATGTGTTTGATGCTATGCAAGACCGCATTGTGTGGGATGTGGGGCATCAGAGCTATGCCTGGAAGATTCTCACCGGGCGCAATGAGCGCTTCGACACCCTGCGCCAGTATGGTGGGTTGAGCGGATTTACAAACATCCACGAAAGCCCATACGATGCTTTCAGCACGGGGCACAGCAGCACTTCCATTTCTGCTGCTTTGGGCATGGCTGCAGCCAGGGATCTGAAAAAAGAGCATTTCCACAGCATCGCCGTAATCGGAGATGGCGCTCTCACAGGCGGGATGAGCTTTGAAGCACTGAACCATGCCGGGCACCTGCAACCGGAAGATTTTATCGTAATATTGAACGACAACGCCATGTCCATATCCAAAAACGTGGGCGGATTGCAGAAATATATGGCACGTATGTATGCCTCAAAGAGTTACAATACCCTGAAAAAGCAGATCTGGGATCTCAGTGGCAGCCTGCCCTCTAGCATACGCCGCCGCTTCATCTACGGAGCCCAAAAGCTGGAAGAATCCATGATGAACATCCTGGTGCCAAACATCATCTTCGAAGATCTCGGCTTCAAATATGTAGGTCCCATCGATGGCCACGATGTACCACACCTCATCTCGATTTTGAAACGGGTGAAAAACTTTATGGTGGGTCCCGTGCTGGTGCATGTGGTTACCCAAAAAGGCAAAGGATACTCTCCGGCTGAGGCAGACGCCTCCACCTTCCACGGCATCGGCCCCTTCGATAATCAGAGCGGCAAAACCGCCTGCAGCGGAGGGAAAAGCTACAGTGATGTCTTTGGCGACACTATGCTGGAGCTCGCAGCAAAAAACCCCTCCATAGTAGCCATCACAGCCGCAATGAGCGCGGGAACGGGACTTTCGGGCTTTGAAGCCAAATATCCCGAGCGTTTCTTTGATGTAGGTATCGCCGAACAGCACGCCCTCACTCTGGCTGCCGGAATGAGCACCAGAGGCATAAAACCTTTTGTAGCCATATATTCCACCTTCGCGCAGCGCGCTCTGGATCAGATTATTCACGATGTCGCTTTGCCCCGGCTGCCCGTAGTGCTTTGCCTGGATCGGGCCGGATTGGTGGGTGAAGACGGTGCCACTCACCATGGAGCCTTCGATATTTCTTTCCTTGCAGGAGTTCCGAACCTTACGATTCTGGCTCCGTCTTGCGCCGAAGAAATGCAGACCATGCTTGCCTGGGCAGCAGAGTACAAGAATGGCCCCGTCGTGATCCGCTATCCCCGTGGGAAAGCTGTGTGTCGAGGCATCGATGTCGCCGCTTTTGAACCCGGAAAAGCTGAAATCATAAATTCCACCGACAATCTCAGTGATCCGCCCTATGCCTTTGTGGCAGTGGGAGATGCCCTGGCCACTGCGATGGAGACTGCCGACATTCTTGCTCAGAGCGGCAAAAGACCGCTTATCATCAATCTACGCAGCATCAAACCTTTGGATGAGAATACCTTGCAAGCTCTCGGCAAGGCTTGCAGTCATGTCTTCAGCTTCGAAAACAACGCCATCATCGGCGGAACCGGTGCGCGCATCGCCCAATACCTGTCAGAAAGCGAAGCCAAAGTAATCAATTTCGGCTATCCGGATCGCTTCATCAGCCATGGAGCCACCCAAAAGCTGAAGGAAGAGATCTCTTTCACAGCGGTTCATCTCGCCGAAAAGGTTAAAAAACATCTGTGAACGACACCATTTGCGCCCTGATTACCGCTCCCGGCACCGCTGCCATCGCTGTGATCAGAGTATCCGGAATCTCTACATTCGAGCTGCTTGCCGGCTTTTTTGACAAAGCCGAAAGGCTAAGCAAGGCGGCGTCTCACAGCTGCATCTTCGGCAGCTTTCTGGATGCTGAAGGCAGGCCGCTGGATGAAGTTCTGCTTACTGTATTCAGGGCTCCCAAAAGCTATACCGGAGAAGACACCATTGAGATCAGTTGTCACGGCAATCCCCATATCATCGATCGCATTCTCTCTTGCCTGCTCAGCCGTGCGCGTATGGCAAATCCGGGAGAGTTCACTTTGAGGGCTTTTCTGAACAACAAAATGGATCTTTCCGAGGCAGAAGCGGTGAACGATCTGATTGTGGCAGGCAGTTCCAAAGCCCACGAAGCAGCTCTGATGCAGGTGAAAGGATATCTGTCACGGCATCTGCAGACTCTTTTGGATGAGATCTTCGATGCCCGCCTCCGCTGTGAACTGGCCATCGATTTCTCCGATCAGGATTTGCCGCAGATCGATCTGGAAGACCTGGCGCATAGAATTCGCGCTATTAGGGAAAAAGCGGAGGCTTTGCACGATGAAGGCAGTCACGCCCGAAAATTACGTGAGGGCATCCGAATCTGCTTGGCAGGAGCCCCAAATGCCGGTAAATCCTCGCTGTTCAATGCTTTCCTGAAACAAAACCGCGCCATTGTGACCCCACATCCCGGCACCACGCGGGATTATCTGGAAGAGTCCTTTTCTCTCTCTGGTTATCCCATCGTTCTCTTCGACACCGCCGGTCTTCGGGATAGCGGTGATAGCATCGAGCGGGAAGGAATTGCCCGCTCCTACGACCTGATGAAATCCAGCGATCTCATCCTTTACCTCTATGAATCCCGGAATCCGGATTTACCCGATGGGATCGAACATTTTTCGGATAAACTGATCTTTGTGGCCAGTAAAGCTGATCTTTTCCCCACCCGCAAGCTGCCTGCCGATCATGTGCCTGCCTCAACCGTGGATCCCGATGGTTTGGCCTTACTGGCGCGAACGATCCTGAATCGCCTGAAAATGCCCACGCAGATTTTGGAGCGCCCGCTGGTGACCAATGCCCGGCACCTGGCAGCGGTGCAACGCTGTATTCAGGCCCTGCAGCAGGCAGAACAAGCCCTTGCGACAGATGCCGGCTTCGAATTCATTGCCAGTGACCTGATTTCGGCGGCTTCAGCTTTGGAAGACATCCTGGGAGTGGTGCCCACTGATGCCCTTTTAGGCAAGATCTTCGACAATTTCTGCATCGGAAAATAGCTCTCCGGATTTCTCCCCCTATACATAAAAGAGTGCCAAAGCAGATATAATCCGGTTATCATCGCGTGAGCACGGCTTGATAACGAGTTAATATCTACTTTAAATCGGGATAATCCCAAGGGCAAGCAGGCTGCCGGTAAAGAGAAGAAATTGTGATGGCATTATGCCGCAATCTTTTAGATAAAGCGATTGAAAAATAACTCATATCTTGTATTTTTGTTTGACACATCAATGCGCTTGAGATTACTTGCATCAAAGCGAAATTTACGAGGAACCGTATGAAGATTTTAGTACTCAATTGCGGGAGTTCGTCCATAAAGTATCAGTTAATAAATATGGATACCCGTGATGTAATGGCGGAAGGCATAGCCGAAAGAATTGGCGAAGATTTAGCACTTTTTACATATAAAAGTCCCGGATTCACCCGGAAAAAACACGAGATGGTGATCGAAAATCATGAGCAAGGTTTGCAATTGATCCTGGATGCCCTAGTGGACAGCAGTAATGGTGTTTTGGGCGATTTACACGAAATAGACGCGGTGGGGCACAGATTGGTGCATGCCGGTGAATACTATTCGGACGCTGTAGTGGTTACAGATCATGTGGTGGAAGTGATGCAGGATTGCGTCTCGCTGGCGCCGCTGCACAATCCCGCCAATCTGAAAGGTATTGAGGCAGTGAAAGCTGCCATGCCGGATTGCCCGCAATGCGGAGTGTTTGACACAGCCTATCATCAAAGCATGCCCCCACAAGCTTATCTCTATCCCTTGCCGCTGGATTTTTATCTGGAACACAAAATCCGTCGTTATGGCTTTCACGGCACCAGCCACAAATATGTAAGCCTCAAAGCAGCAGAATATTTGCATAAAGACCTGGCAGAACTGAAGATTATCTCCTGCCATTTGGGCAATGGCGCTTCCATCACCGCTATCGATAAAGGCAAATCCATCGACACTTCTATGGGGCTTACACCCTTGGAAGGGCTGATGATGGGTACCCGCTGCGGGGATATCGATCCCGCCATCACCATCCACATGCAACAGACTTTGGGACTCAGTGTGGATGAAGCGAATAACATCCTGAACAAAAAAAGCGGGATGCTGGGGCTCTCTCAGATCTCCAACGATATGCGGGAGATCGAGGACGAGATCCTGGTTCGCAAGAACCCCAAAGCCATTCAGGCACACGATGTATATTGCTATCGCATCAAGAAATACATCGGTAGCTATTTTGCCGCGCTGAATGGTGTGGATGTGATCATATTTACCGGAGGCGTGGGCGAGCGTATGCCCATTCTCAGAGAACAAGTTTGCAGAAATTTGGATGCCTTGGGCATCGAATTGAATCTGGAAGAGAACGCCCGTTTTACAGACGATATCCAGGTGCTTAGCAGTCCGGATTCCAAAGTAACGGTGCTGAAAATACCTACAAACGAAGAATTGATGATTGCTCTGGAAACGCAGAGATTAATCGGCAAAGTATGAGCGGTTGCTCGCACCAAACTCACTAAAGCAGGGGTTATTTTTGCATGAAAGAATTGAAGACTAGCTTTTACCGGATGCTCTACGACCAATCTCCGGTATCGCTGTGGGTGGAGGACTTTTCGGAAGTATACAGAAGCCTGATGGCGCTCAAGCAAGAGGGAATACAAGACATCAAAGCGCATTTTCACACCTATCCCGAAAAATTCCGGGCATGCGCGGCAAAACTGAGGATTGTGGATGTAAATCAAACCACTCTGAGACTCTTTGGCGCCTCCAGTAAGCAGGATTTGATCGATAACAGCCACAAAATCTTCAGGGGGGAAGCCAGCGAAAGTGTTTTGGCCTCCATGATCGCGATTTCCGAAGGCCGGAAAAGCTTTGAAGGTCAAGGTATAAACTACGACCTCAGCGGGAACATCTTGCACTTCAGAATCTCATGGAATATCCCCGGCAATGAAGAAGATGACTTGAAACGTGTGATTGTTGCCATGCAGGATATTACCGGTCTGGACAGGATCCGAAAGGAATTGGAAGAACGCGAAGCACTGTTTAGATGCATTTTTGAACAAGCAACTGAAGGGATGATGCTGCTGGATGAAGAATTCAAAATCCTGCTGGTAAATCAGGCTATGGAAAGAATGTGTGGAATGGGTGCAAACCAGATTGTGGGAACTTATATCAAAGATTGCTTTGCCAAGTTTTCCAATTCTGTGAGCTTGACCACAGAAAGCGAGAGCGAAGAACAGCTTCTGACCGAGTTCTTTGAAAAAGCGCCCACAGAACAAAACCATGTGGAATTCAGTTTCTTTGATGCCCGGCACAAACTGCATGCTCATCGTGTCACCATTGTACCTATCTCCAATGCCAAAGAAAAGCTCTTTGCCGCCCTGGCTACGGACCTCAGCCCCGTTCGGAAATCTGAGCGGGTTACCGGAATCTTGCACAAAATCTCTCACGCTGTGAATACCGAATGCAGCCTGGACGATCTCTTTCATATTATTCACGAATCTCTCTCCAAGGTGCTGGACGTTACAAACTTTTACATCGCGATGTACGATAAACGCAGCAATATCATCACATTCCCCTATCTGGTGGACGAGATGAACGAAGACCCCAGCCCTGTGGAAGCGGACAACAACACCTCTCTCACCGCGCAGATTATCTCCGAAGAACGCACTTTGCTGCTTTCTGAACAGGGGATTAATGACCGCACCCAAGATAAAGGCTTTATGGGTGTGATCTGCCGGAATTTCCTGGGGATTCCGCTGATGCTGGCTGGGAAGGTGATCGGGGCCATCGTAGTGCAATCCTACCATAGAGGCGATCTCTACGATGAAGACGACCGCTTGCTGCTGGAATCGATCTCCGAACAAATAGCCTATGCGTTGAATAAAAAGAAGGCCGATGAGAATATCACCGTGCTCTTTCAAGCCATAGAGCAAGCGGGGGAAGGCATATTGATCTTCAGCCCGCAAGGCAACATCCAGTATGTGAATACCATCTTTGAAAGGATCACCTCCTACCGCCGGATCGAACTGCTGGATCAGCCCTTTGAATGCCTGCCTTTCGATGTTACCAGCCGCAAAGAAATGCAACAATCCTGGCTGCGAGTACGCTCTTCACAACCCTGGCGCGGTAAAGTGGATATGATCCGCAAAGACAGCCAAAAGATCACTCTGGACATGGTGGTAAAACCGGTTATCGATCAGGATGGCATGCTGAGCAGCATTATCGCCAGTTGCAAGGACGTGACTTACGAGATCATGCGGGAAGAACAGCAGAAGCGCACCCAGCGCCTGGAAGCAATCGGACGCCTCACCGGAGGCATCGCCCACGATTTCAACAACATCCTCTCTGCTGTGATCGGCTACACGGAATTGGCAGGAGACGATCTGCCTCCGGAAAGCGATGCAGCACTGAATCTGGTAGAAGTATTGAAAAGTGCCACCCGAGCCAAGGAAATGATTGCTCATCTCATTTCTTTCTCACGCCAGGAAGAATCCAAAACCGAGGTGGTGGAACTGGTGGATCACGTAAAAGAATCTGTCCGCTTCCTGCGGAGCTATCTGCCGCGATCAATCAAGATCAAAGAGACCTACAGCGCAGAACGCAGCACCGTAATCGCCGTGCCCGGACAGATACATCAGATCATCATAAATTTGGGTACAAATGCTATGCACGCCCTGCAGAAAGATGGCGCGGAGCTTAGAATCAGCGTAGAATCCGTAAGCTTCAACTCTCATGATATGCAAGCTTTTCCGGAATTGAAACAGTGTCAGTATCTCAAGGTGACGGTCGGCGACAACGGTACCGGCATCGATCCTGCCATTGTGGATCATATCTTCGACCCATATTTTACCACCAAAAGCGCCAATGAAGGTACCGGACTGGGACTTTCAATAGTCCATAGCATCGTTCAATCCCATCATGGTGCGGTGCGATTGGATAGCACGCTGGGAGTGGGAACGAACTTCTATATCTACCTGCCTGTCTACACTCCGGATGAATGGCACACACCCAAACAGGAAGATGAAGAAGCCCTGGATATCGGCGGCACCGAAACCATCATGTTTGTGGACGATGAACCGGCTTTGGTGAATGTCTTCCGTCAAGGCTTAATGCGCCTTGGCTACAAGATAGAAGGTTTCACCGATCCCCGCAAAGCCTTTGAATACTTTGAAAAATATCATGATAAGGTGGATATGCTGGTTACGGATACCACCATGCCATATATGAACGGAGTCGAGCTGGCTCAGCGGTTGATGGATATGAAAAAAGGCTTGCCGGTGATTATCTGCACCGGGTTTACAACCCTGATCTCCGTGGACGACGCCCGCGAGAAAGGCATCAAAGATTTTATCATGAAACCCTTCAAGATCCGCGATATCGCTACCCGTATACGCGACGCCTTCAACGGAGTGGAGCAAAATGCGGATTGACCTGTTGATGAACAAGCTGTGCCTCACCAAAACGCGCAGCATTGCCAAGAATGCCTGCGACAAAGGCCTAATCTCGGTAAACGGTAAAGCGGCCAAAGCCTCTCTGATCGTGAAGGCCAACGATATCGTGGAGATGAAGCTCTATGGCTATCTGCATCAATTTCGCCTCAACGAAATCCCCACCGGGAATGTGGCCAAAAAAGATGCGGCTAACTATTATGAAATGCTGAAACGGGAGCCTTTGGAATAGGCAATTTTCCGGCTATGAGCACAAAGCAAGGCAGATCGGGATACATCCGGCTATTACCGATGATTCCGCTTAGACTGCTATGCCTTGTGCTCTTTTTGTTTGCCTTCAGTGCCCTGCCCGGCATATTCGAATTGATCGACAGCAGCCCCTATCACGATCTGTATAGCAATAAAGAAGCCCGTGCTGCGGATCACACTCTCAGCCATGCCCTTGCCGGCAAGATCGGCGATCTGCAGATGTCTTTCGGTGTGTATCCGGAGGCAAAAGTAGCCATCTACATTGTGTATGGCGCCGATGAATACAAACTTTTAAGCTCGGGAAAAGCTGCCATAGTGGAATTCAGTGATGCCTTTTACAGCGGAAATGAGCGTGCCATATATGCCCGCAGCAAAGATCAGGTTCTGGACAATCACCTGAAGATCCTGGTGCATGAATACATTCATTGGTACATCGAGGAGCTATTTACGGCTGCTCCACTCTGGTTTCACGAAGGTATGGCCACATACTTCAGCCAGCAGCTGGGTTATGAGCGTTATCTCATCTATCTAAAAGAGAGCCTGATCAATCCCCACAGCGATCTTTTCCGCATGGGCTATCGCTATCCGGAGCATAGGGAAGATTGGCCACGTTTCTACCTCAGTTCGGCGATGGCTGTCCGCTATATGCAAGATCGTTATCCTCTACAGTGGCAGCGCTTTTGGGAATCTGTAGCGCGAGATAAGCGATCCGGCAAGCGCAGTACCTTTTCTACATGTTTTGTAAATAGTTATCAGATGTCGCTGTGGGATTTTCACCGGAAATTTGCGATCCATAGCAAGCGGCAAGGCTATCTCTATCTCTTTGTGGCGCTAAATTCCCTCATCTTTGCCATCTTGCCCTTTGCCATGTTTGCCATTGCTCGCAAACGCCGGCACCGATTGCTGGCATTGCCGGATCTGCCGCTTCAGGATGAGGATTCAGAGGCTGAAGACCCAGATAGAACTTGACAGATATGCCAAATAGCATCTGCTTGCAAATCAGGGGCTGATGTGTCTCTGAACCTGCTCAATTGCATAAAAATCAAACCATTCTGGAGGATGGATATATGAAATATCTAGATCTCGCCATGAATGCGGCATCAAGCCTAGGCGCAGAATACGCCGACATCCGCATTCAACGCAGCACAGATCAACGCATCCTGATGCGCAATCTCAGCCTTAAAAACGCGGATACACAAGTAGTGGACGGCTATGGCATCAGGGTATTCAAAGACGGCGCTTGGGGCTTTGCTCACAACAATGTTTACAACGATGAAGCGGTATTGGCGACGGTGGAAAAAGCCTTTCACATCGCAAAGCTTTCCGCTACAGTGAATCGGGACAAAAAGCTGCGCTTGACCCCGGAACGTAGCTATATCGCTACTTACAAAACTCCTTACAAAACTGATCCCTTCGAGATCCCGCTCTCCGAAAAAGTGGAATTGCTTACCCAGATAAACAGCAACATGCTTTCTTACGAAGGCATTCGCCAGGCCATGTCTTACTTCATTATGCACAAAGACGAAAAACTCTTTGCCAGCACCCTGGGTACCCGGCTGGATATTACTTATGTCTTTGTAGATCCCATCATCACGGCAACCGCTGTGGCAGATGGCGACAGTCAATCCCGCACCTTCGATGAAGGCGGCAGAACAGTGGGCTGGGAATGGATCGAAGAGCTGGATTTGGCGGAAAAAGCCAAACAAATCGCGCAGGAAGCTCTGATCAAGGTGAAAGCCGATACCTTGGGTCCGGAAGAGCGCCGCAGCTTGGTCCTGGATCCCAATCATCTGGGCCTCACCATGCACGAATCCGTGGGTCATCCCACAGAGTTGGATCGCGTACTGGGCTGGGAAGCAGACTACGCGGGTATATCATTTGCTACCCCCGAAAAGCTTAAGAACTACCGCTATGGCAGCGAGATAGTGAATTTTGTGGGCGACAACACTCTGGCTGAAGGCATGGCAACCATGGGCTTTGACGACGATGGCGTTCCCGGTCAAAGATGGCACATCATCAAAGACGGCATTCTGAACGAATATGGCAGCACGCGCGATACCGCCATGGAGATAGGGCTGGATTACTCCCGCGGCTGCAATCGCGCTACTTACTATTTCGATCAGCCCATCAACCGCATTCCAAACCTGTATTTGCTGCCCGGCACCAAAGCCCTGAGCCCGGCGGAACTGATCGCGGACACCGAAGATGGCGTGTATATCCAGGGCAGAGGCAGCTTTTCTATCGATCAGCACCGTGTAAACTTCCAATTCGGCGGCGATTTCTTCTGGGAGATCAAGAATGGTAAGCTGTACCGACCCCTCAAAAAAGTACTCTACAAATCTTGCAATCCGGAATTTTGGAATAGCTGTGATGCTATCTGCGACAAACGCTATTGGCGTCCCTTCGGAGTGGTCAATTGCGGCAAAGGCCAGCCTTCACAAACGGCACGTATGACCCACGGTTCCGCTCCGGCAAGATTCCGCAACATCCGTGTGGGAGGTTCACAATGAATAGAGAATTTATCGAACAATACATCCGCAGCCATTGCTCCGCGGAAGATTACACCTGCAGAATCTCCGAAAGCGACAGCCATGAAACACGCTTTGCACAGAACGGCATCACCCAGCATCTGGCGGGGCCGAAAGTTTGGATCGATCTATCTGTTTCCTTTGGTGCCAAAAGCGGTAATAGTCTGGTAAATCAAGGCAATGAAGCAAATCTCGACCGGCTGATAAAAACGGCTGAGGAAAACGCCCGCCTGGCGCCGGAAGATCCTGAGCATATGCCCTCTGTGGGCGCTTCTGAACTGCCGCAAGTGCAGAATTGCTCCGATGCCACCCTGGCTTTGACCCCGGAACAGATGGTGGATATCGTGCAACAGACTATAAACAAAGCCAAAGCGCTGGATGCCAAGGTATCCGGAATGTGCGAAAAGCACATCAGCACAAACGGTATATTCAGCAAAAACGGCTTCTCTGCAATTGATTCCAATACGGTCTTTTGCCATTCCATGACCCTCAAAAAAGGCGAAGTGGAAACCAAAGTAAGCTACGAGGCGAAGGACTTTGCCGGCTTCGATCTGGATCTGGAATTTGGCCGCCTGGCTTCTCAGGCAGAGGCCTTGGCGCGTCAGGAAACCTTCGAAGCGCAAAAGATCGCCGTAATTCTGCGCCCGCCCGCCTTGCAGGAACTGATGTGGTATATGAATTGGATGATGAATCGGCGCCAAAGCGATGAAGGCTTCACTCCCTTCACCGGGATGCTGGATAAACAATGCTTTGGCGAGAAATTCAGCCTCCACACTACGCTCAAAAACCCCCTCATCCTGGCTCAACCCTTCAATATGATGGGTGTGCCCACAAAAGAAATGACCTGGGTGGAAAAAGGCGTACTGAAAGCCATGCCGACAGATCGCTATTGGGCAGAGCGGGTTGGCTGCGAAGCACAAATGCCCTACAATATGTATATCCCCGGGGAAGACATCAGCGAAACCGAGATGATGAAGCTGGTACCGCGAGGCCTGATTATCAATCGCTTCTGGTACATCCGCCCGGTGGATATGAAACGGGGTGAACTAACCGGGATGACCCGCGACGGGGTGCTCTATTTCGAAGACGGAGAAGTGAAACACGCAGTAAACAATCTGCGCTTCAACGAAATACCCCATGAGATGACACAACGAATCCTGGCTTTTGGCACAGCTCAACTTGCCTCTACCAGAGCCTTTGTGCCGCCGATACTGGTGGATAACTTCAACTTCGTGGATAAGACCACATTCTGATGATATGGTAGCGAAGCTATAAACTATAGTTGGCTTGCGCGAATATGTATCGAGCCGGGTTTAGATAAAGCTGCAAGAATGGCTTGGGATGCTAAATCCGGCTTGGTCTTTAGGAGAAGCGGCGCATAAAGTAATATGTCAATGATATCCGGTTGACTTATTCGATGTGTTGCCTGTGCCCATCACAATCCATGCATTGGGATGCTCCTCCCGGAAAGCCTGAGCAATTTGGGCTGTGGTCTCCACAAATGGTCTTCCATGCCCTTCAAATGAGCTTTAAATTCCTACTTTACAAGTTTATACTCCAATTTCCTCCTCTATAGGCCGCGTTCATCATCTCTTTATCAAGCCTTAATCAAGCGTTAATAATTAACGCTTGATGAACGCTTGATGACCACTTGATTGACACTGTCAACAGAGCTGCCACCGAGATTGATTTTTGGTTTTTGCCGATTATGATCCGATTATGATCATGTATACTTTATACTTAAAAGGGTTACTCTCCGCTTTTTCTTTTACCCACCATCCTCCACAATATCAGCCACATAGACCAGTGGAGAATTATCCACAGTATTGGTTTCACTATCCTGGGCTGCGTTTTCTCCCTCACAATATCTTATGAAACAGTAAGTTAAGATGATGTAATGATAGTCGTTTAAGGGTAAAAATCGAGCGGCAGGAGCAAGATAGACCGGTGTCTTGGAAATTTTTGGAAAAAATGTATTGACAGAAAATTGAAGATTTAAACATAGTCAAAATAGACGTGATTCAACATTCCCAAGTGCCAATTCCTTGTGTTTTCGGGAAAGCCCAAGAATGTTCGATCCCCAACAAAAACACAGGAGAAACAAAATGGCCGACAAAACCATTATCTGCAGAGATTGCAACAAGGAATTCGTGTTCACCGATGGCGAACAGGAATTTTACAAAGAGAAGGGCTTACAAAACGAACCTCAACGTTGCCCCGAATGCCGTAAAGCCAAAAAAGCCGAATTCAATCGTAAAAGATTTCAGAATCGCTAAAAACTGGCAATAGAAACAAACAATCCACCGCCTCTTCGGAGGCGGTTTTTACGTTCAGCCAAATATTCCCCGGCTCTCCGCCTCGCAGCTTTTTCTTGCCAAAATCCGCCCTTCCCGTATTAGGGTATCAACGGCGGCAAATGATCGCCCCAAAGCAATAGCCGTATCCCGTGCCCGGCCTAATCAGGCCCTGCGGAACGCGAATGATATAAATAGGAGAATTGATGCGTAAAATACTGCTTTCTCTGATGTTGCTTGTGCTTTTCGCCCTGCTTTTTGGAGAATTGCCCCAAGAGCTGCAGAAATCCGGCAATCCCAAACTATATGCCGGTTTGAGCGAAAAAGCCGGGCAAAACCTGAAACAACTGCCTCGAAAGCTTGCCCAGCCGTATCGCGAGTTGCTGAAGGACCATGACGATATCCTGATGGCATATCTGCTGGCGTATGAGGCGGATAGCAAGCTGGCCGAAACAGATCCAAAGATCGTGCTGGAAAACTACTCTGAGATAGTAAAGCTTCTGGAACAGAAGGGGATGGATTATTCTGCGGAATTCTTTCTGTCCTATATAGCGCGGCAAAGCGTTTCGGACGAGCGCATCAGTCCCTATCGCAAGGCGATGCTGGAAGATGGTCTGGATACAGTGCTGGAAATTGCCGATCCGCTGGAGCGCTATCGGGCTACGGCAAGCTGGTGTGTGGAAAAGCTGCTCTTTATGCAGACCAGTGGTCGCGATCAATCTCCCCTGGACATTACCCGTAAAAGCCTTACCGGGCGCTGTGAGGAGATGCAGATTCTCTTTGTGGCTGCGGCGCGAACGGTTGGTTTACCCTCTCGTCCCGCCAGCACTCCCTGGTGGGCGCACATGGACAACAATCACGCTTGGGCAGAAGTATTTCTGGATGATGAATGGCACTACACCGGGGATATGGATGCTGCTTATTTTCCGGATCAAACCTGGTTTAGCGGGATGATCGACAAGACTGTATTGATCCTGGCAGAGGGTAGCCTGGCATCTGCGGAAGACGAGGTGCTGATCCGCGGCAAATACGATACTATCATCAATTCCACACCGAATTATGCCAGGGGACGCACCCGCAGAGTGGAGATCATCTGTGTGGATGAAGAGGCCAAACCACTGGCGGATGTACAGGTGGGTGTGATGGTATACAATTGGGGTGCGCTGCGTCCCATCATATATTTGAAAAGCGATGCCAAAGGCAGACTGGGCTTCAGTGCCGGCAGCGGGGATTTCTATCTTTCCGGCTACAAAGATGGCAAGCACGCGCTGAGTTTGGTAAAAGCATCGGAGCAAAAGAAAGTAGCGGTGGAAATGGTACTGCTCGAGCAGGATCTGAAGCCCATCGATGTAGTGCTGAACTATCCCGGCAATGAAATGGAGTGGCAGGAGGCTCCTGCGGAATATCGCGAGGATATAGCTGCCCGCAAAGCGAAGTGGCAATACACGATAGATGCCTGGCTAGAGCAGGCGCAAGCCTCTGTGGTTCCGGACAGTGTGGCGTTACTCGCACGGGGGAATCTGAGTGAATTGGACGAGTTTTGGCGCTCTCATCAGCCAGTGGAAGATGGCTTTATCAGCTTGTTGATGGCATTCGATCCTAAGTTTTTGTGGCAGGCGGATGCAGAGCTCTTTGCAGCCGTATATCGATTTTGGCAACAGCAGGATCAGGATCTGCCCCCGGAGATTTTTGCCCCCACTGTGTATTATGAGGAATTGCCCCGTCCCACGATCGTGAAAGGCAATGCCACCTTGTATCCCAAGGCTTTCATCAAAAAAGGAAAAACCCAGCAAGACCGGATGCAAAAAGCCCTCAAATGGCAAAAGCGAAACTTCAAAATCGATCCCGAAAAAGCCCTTTCCGGTCAGCCAAGACTGGATATATTGGCAGCCCAGAAACACCTTAGCGACACTCAATACCGCATGCTGGCGATCTACATCTTGCGCGCTAATGGCATTCCTGCAGATTTTACCCGTTTACCGGATAACATCCTGGTCTATCTGGACGATGACTGGCACTATTATGACCTCAAACTGGGAAGATTGGCCGCGGATGAAAAGCGGGAGGAGAGTCCGAACTATCTGGAAATATATCTCACAGACGAAGACGGTGTGCCCATCAGCAATGCCCGGGATCATTTTTCGCCTACTCGCTTTGTGGAGGGGATGTTTTACAACATCAATTCCGAAGTGCATGAACTTGGTGGCGGAAACTACCAAATGGCAAGGCCGGAGGGCGACTTGCAATTGAATTTTGGCTATCGAAAATCGGATAGCAAGACGGTACTGCAGATGATCCCTCTGGCCTTGGATGCCGATTCGTTGAGGATAGTGGCACCAGGCTATCCCCGAACTTGGGAAAAGGCGAGGGAAGATCTGTTGTTACTGGTCGATGAAGAGGTCTTGGCAGAACAAGATCTGCTGATCCTTGGAAACCACGATCAGGAAAACAGCTTACGTGTAGCGCAGAAGCTCTTGGATGCGGATAGAGAATTTGTGTTTTACGGTTACACTCGCCAAGGCTCCCGACGTGTGCCGGGCTACAAGTTCAATCCTGCCTGGCAGGCTTTGGTGCGCGAGGATCCCGCCTATGCGCGCACAGTGATCACACTGTTCAAGACAGCAGATGGCTGGAGCATGTATGAAGGCATTTGGAGCAAGCTGCCCTAAACTGCAGATAACAAAGGCTATCCGCTCTGTCTCGTCCTTTTTCGTGGCTTGGGGCACAATCACAGTTATATTCTCTGATATAAGCTTATATTAGGAAGGTGCGACGGTGTTGAAAAGCAATCTCGGTATCCATCAGTTCATGCCGGATAAGGTGTGGAAATGGAAGGTTTTGGAGCAGAAGGTGGCCCATGTGCTGTCTTTGCACGATTATCAGGAGATCAGGCTGTCTGTCTTGCAGGATTACGATGTGATCCACAAGGGAATCACCGCGTTGATGCAGCAAGAAGAGGCCGAACACGCCACAGAGGGCATTGTGAATCTTTCCCGCCCCAATGGCGATCTCAGTTTGCTCACTCTGCGTCCGGAAGGCACCATCAGCGTTCTTCATCACACCGCTCAGATCATCAAAGACAAAGATGTGCACCGCTTCTATTATATGGGTCCCATGTTCCGCAAAGAAAGCGGTGCAACTCCCAGTGAATTTCATCAATTAGGCGTGGAACTTTTGGGCAGCGACAGCGTGATTTCCGAGAATGAAGTAATCTCTTTGGGGATCAAGATCTGCCAGAAGCTGGGTCTGAAAGACGTACGGCTCCATCTCAACAGCTTTGGTTGCCAGGATTGTCGTCCGGCATACGTGGAGGACATGAAAAAGTATCTGGAAGAGTACAAGGATGGACTCTGCACGCCCTGTTTTACAAAACTCTATACCAATCCCTTTGCGGATACGGGTTGTGAAGATAAAACCTGCCGGGCAACTATTATGAATGGGCCACGGATGCTGGATTACCTGTGCCCCAAATGCCGCAAAAACTTCAACCGGGTGAAGAATATCCAGGCCAATCTGGCGCATGAATACAGCGTTAATCCACGAATGTTCAAGAATTTCGCTTATTACAACGAGACTGTGTTTGACTTAGTGATCAAAAGCGGAGGCAAGGAGCTGGTGATCGGCGGTGGTGGGCGCTATGACTTTCTTTCGCAGATGATAACCGGCAAAAAAATCCCGGCGGTGGGCTTTTATCTGAATATAGACGCTATCTTTGATGCTCTGGATCGGCGTGGTCTATTTACGCCGCTGGACAAATCTTTCAGTGTGTATATCGCCTCACAAAGCGAAGATCTGGAAATGATGATGCTGCAGATTGCTCAGGAATTGCATGAAAACGACATCAAGACAGTGCTCAGCACTGATAAACACAGCATCGATGAAGACGTGACTCTGGCGCAAAAAGCACTCTGCGAATTGTTGATCGTGATCCGGGACGAGAATGTGCGCGAGGGTAAGATCCTGATGCGAAATATCATCAAAGAACATCAGGATTACATCGGGCTCCACGAGATCACAGACGCCATATTGCTGGCCCGCAAATCTTTGAATAACAGTTAATAAGGAGAAATAATGAAATCTATCATGACACACAGTGCACCGGCTGCCATCGGCCCCTATTCTCAGGCAGCTCTGAAAAACAACACTCTGTTTGTAAGTGGTCAATTGGGCATCGATCCAAACACCGGAAACATGGCAGAGGGCTTTGAAGCACAGGCGAATCTGGTGTTTCAGCACTTAAAATCCATATTGGAAGCCGCCGGCATGGGTATGTCTCATGTAATGAAAGTTACTGTCTTTCTGAAAGATATGAACGACTTTGCTCTGCTTAACGAGATTTACGCGCGCAATTTCAGCGCTCCCTATCCTGCTCGTGAAGCCATTCAGGTGGCACGTCTGCCCAAAGATGGTTTGGTAGAGATCTCCATTATCGCGATGAGGTAAAGCCTTGAGCATCACCACAAAAGGCGGAGACAAAGGCAATACCTCCTTGTATACCGGTGAAAGGGTATTGAAAAGCGATCTGCGCGTGGATGCCTATGGCAGCTTGGACGAGCTGGATGCCTTCATCGGTGAGGCCAAACACCATATCAGCGATGTGGAAATCAAGCGGCTCTTGCTGGATACTCAAAACCGCTTGTATCGCGTGATGGGAGAACTTGCCACTCCGGATGGAAGCTATCCGATGCCCCTCTGCACAGAAGAAGTGGAAGCCATTACACAGACCATTCACCGCTATGAGGAACGGGTAAATCTCACCGGATTCGTGATCCCCGGATCCTGCATTGCCAGCGCGCGGCTGGATATATGCCGCACCATTGCCCGTCGTGCAGAACGCCGTGTGATCGCCTTGTCACAAGCCGCGGATGTGCCGCCCAACCTGTTGAAATATGTAAACCGGCTCTCGGATTTCTTTTTCATCCTTGCCCGCGCTATCGAGGTTCAGGAAGGAGTATTGACCTACAAAAGTAAACCCGATACAGATTGTAAACAGACTTGAGGCTCAAGACAAATGATCCCTGCGGCACTGTTCGTACCGGGGATCTGTGTCGCTGCGAACAGTCAATAATCTAAAGGAGTAAATACATGTATAAAATAGTATTGATCAGGCACGGTGAGAGCGAATGGAACAAAGCCAATCTCTTCACCGGCTGGACCGATGTGGACTTATCCGAAAAAGGTGTGCTGGAGGCTCGTGAAGCAGGTAGGCGCCTCAAAGAAGCGGGTTTCAGCTTCGATGAAGCACATACTTCGGTGCTAAAACGCGCTATCCGCACCTTGTGGCTGGTGCTGGACGAAATGGATCTGATGTATGCTCCCATTCAGCACGATTGGCGGCTAAATGAGCGTCATTATGGTGCCTTACAGGGCTTGAACAAATCCGAGACCGCCGCCAAATATGGCGAAGATCAAGTTCTGGTCTGGCGCAGAAGCTACGATACACCGCCTCCCCCGCTGGAAAAAAGTGATGTACGCTATCCCGGTCGAGATCCCCGCTACAGCCATCTGGAAGAGGAGCATATTCCGCTCTGTGAATCTCTGAAAGACACCGTAGCGCGCACCATGCCATTTTGGAATGAAGTGATCATCCCGCGTCTGGCAGCTGGCCGCAAAATGGTGGTGACTGCGCATGGCAACAGCCTTCGTGCCATCGTGAAAACTCTGGATCAGCTTTCCGACAGCGAGATCGTGAGCCTGAATATCCCCACCGGGATTCCCTTGATCTATGAATTCGATAAAGATCTCAAAGTCCACAATCGCTATTATCTCGCCGCCGAGGAAGAGTTAAAAGCGGCAGCAAACAAGGTAGCAAATCAAGGTAAAGCCAAAGGATAATTGCAAACTAGAGCGGGATGCTATATCAAGCCCCCCTCTTTGGGGTTTTTATCCGTTCAAAAACCGTGATATTCTACCGGCTGAAAAACACTTGCTCAAAAAAGCTTGACTAATATCCATCTGCTCAGAAGCTGGCAAAAAAACATGAAGGAGTCTTATCATGGCAGTTAAGATTGATAAAGAAACCTGCATCGGCTGTGGAGCATGCGTGGATGTATGTCCCGTCAGCGCTTTGAGCATGGTTGATGGCAAGGCTGATTGTGATGAAGGAACCTGCATTGATTGCGGTGCTTGCATTGCCACATGTCCGGTATCAGCCATCAGCGAGTAAACCAATTACTCAACAAATTCAGGTGGAGTGGCCAGCATTGCAGCCTCTCCACCTTTTAGTTAAGAAGGAGATTTTCATGAAGACATATATTACTCTGTTATTCGCATTTATAATATGCTCTGCGCTGTCTGCTCTCGATGTGAGTGGAGAGCAGAGCGGCACTTGGAGCCCGGAGAACAATCCCTACATCCTGGTGGGAGACGTTAGCGTCCCTGCCGGCTCCACCCTCAGCATCGAGCCCGGCGTATTAGTTCAAGCCATGGGCAATTTCCGCATCAATGCCGAAGGCAGCATTCAGGCCATCGGCACCGAGACCGACAGCATTCGCTTTGAAAACGCCCAGAATCCCCCCACTGAGCTGTGGAAAGGGATTCGCCTGGAGAATGAAACCGAACAGAGCAATTTTATGCACATTGTGGTGGAATATGCCGAATACGGTATCAACGCCGTGGATTCCCCCATGGAGGTCTCCTACAGCCGCTTTAGCTACAACCAACGCGGACTGCATCTATATGGCATTGGCAATTCAAATCCTGCGCCGATGAATGTGCATCACAATATAATCGAGCACACAATGCAAAACGGCATATTGGTGCCCCAGAACAGCAATGCCTGGATCCACCACAACGAAGTGCGCTACAACGGTACCGTTACTCAATACTATGGTGCGATCCAGCTGGCAAACCAATCTACGGGTGGTCAAAACAATCCCATCATCGAATACAACTATATCCACGACAATTTCAAGCAAGGCATCACAGCCTGGGACGTTGTGGGTGCAGGAGCGATAAACGCTACCATCCGCTTCAACCATATTGAAGCCAATCTCACCGGCATCTATCTTTTGAACGCAAGCGGGATCGTGCACGACAACCTCATCATAAACAACTTTATCCCCGGAGACGCCAATAGCGGTGCCGGCATGATGATCGGCGGAGCCACATCCATGCCTTATGTGGCCGGCAACACTCTCACAGGAAACTTCACTGCTTTCTATATCACCAGCAACGCCGTGCCCATACTGGGTGATATGAGTCTAAACCATCCCTTTGCCTATGGACAAAACATCATTCAGGACAACATCGATGAGAGCAACACTCTGCACTCTGTGGTCTGCGCCAGCTATACTGCCAGTGAGAATGTGATCAAAGCTGAAAACAACGATTGGGGGGTCTACACGCCCTTTGAGATCGGCATCGGCATTATGGATCAAAATGACAACGCCAGCCTGCCCATAGTTGACTTTGAGCCATGGTTCGAAGCTCAACCGAGCATCAATATCAGTGGATCATTCGCTTGGGATACAGATGATTACGATGAAATTGCGCCTTCTGAACTCACTCTGCTTCTGGTAGATTCCCAAAGCGGCGGGATCCTGGAAGCACATCCTCTTTCCGCCAATCCCTTTGAATTCGAGACGGAAATCTCAAGCACTTTCTACGCCCTCATCGTGGGGTCGGCCTCCGATCTTCAGATTTTCGCTGCGCCCGGCAGCCTTGTGAACCCCACTCAGTTTGATGCATCCGCCGGCGAAGACATCAATCTGGGCGAGATCTACATCGATGCCTGGCAACACTACCTCAAAGAACAGAGAGGTGAAAGCGAGATCATCAATGGCCACGAGGTCTTCCCGGTTTACAAAAGCGCACTGTTCTTAGCCCCCCATACCGTCGACTACTTCTATGACGAAGGTGATTACCGCTATATCTATCGTCATGATGAATTTGACGGAGAGCAGTGGCATACGGTGAATTTTGGCTTTGACCAGATCTACGACCAAATCGACAATTTCACTCATAGCTACACTTGGCAACAGCATTATGTGGAGAATGGCGAACCGGTGGAATACATCGTTGGTGCAAGCATCGATGACGCCGGAGACCGCACTTTGGTAACGATGGATCAATCCTGGAACCAATTGCTGCGCCGTAATGTGGGTGTGGATTACGAGCGGATGTACGTGATTACGGATGGCAGCGTGAGTATTATGTTGGAAGTGGAAGAACCCGAAGAGGGGCTCAGATACATGTTTTTCCGAAATCCTGAACCACGTCCCACAGATTTGAGAATGCGCAGCGAGTTTGTGGATGAAACATCCTACAATCTGGAACTTTGGTGGAATCCGCCGGCTTTGACGGAGAACGAATTTGAAGTATATACGCTTTACTGGCAAAGAAGCGGGGAAGAGCCCCAAATGTACACTACCATTCCCAGTTTCCACACATCCTGGACGCTGTGGGGCGTAACCGGAGATGGCAGCTATGATTTCTGGCTGGTATGCACAGATGGCGATAATGAATCCGAACCCAGCAATGTGGTTACGATCACGCTTACTTCTTCAAACGAAGATATGGTCCAACAGCCTCAGCTTTCTGTGTATCCAAACCCGGTTAGCTTCAAAAACAACAATGCCTTGCACTTAAACGTGAAAGGTATGGACAAACCCAAGCTGAAGATCTACAATATCCGCGGTCAATTGGTTCATGAAAGCGTTTTGCAAAACGAAAAGAGCACATGGAACGGTAAGGACAGCAGCGGTAGAAATCTGGGCAGCGGAGTCTATTTCATGCGCGTTGAAGACGACGGTAAGCAACGCATCAACAAGAAGATAATCATCACAAAATAGCGTCATGGAATTAAAACAGATAGAAGCAAAGGCACTAACGACTTTCGAGATTGGCTACAACTGTGCGCAGAGTGTGTTTGGCGCTCTGGCTCCCGCTTTGGGGCTGGACGAAAAGACCGCTCTGAAGATATCTTCCACATTCGGCGGAGGTATGAACATCGGTGCTACCTGCGGAGCCCTAACCGGCGCGATGATGGCTCTGGGCCTGGCAGCCGGTTTTTGTGACTACAGTCCCGAAGCCAAAGATGAGATCGGCGCACTAAACCGGGAATTGATCCTCCGCTGGCAAAAGTGCTTTGGCAATCTCGATTGCCGGGACATCCTGCAGATCGATCCCACCGATCCCGTGCAAAAACATGCCGCCCGCGATGCCGGAATTATGGCAGAACGTTGCCCAAATTGCGTTAGCGGTGCCGTTCAGATTGTTTCTGAAATGCTGCGCGAACTTGACATTTTGTAAGAACGAGATATCATTTGTATACGGGCAAAGTAAAATCAAATCTGTGCCCGCAGGTTTTAATAGAATAGATCCCTGAGGAGGAAAAATGTCCGAGATAATATATATTAAAGGACGCGAAATACTGGATTCACGGGGAAACCCCACCGTGGAAGCCGATATACATCTGGAAAGCGGCGTCAGTGCCCGAGCTGGTGTGCCCAGTGGCGCATCCACCGGCGAACGTGAAGCTATCGAGCTTCGTGATGGCGACAAAAGCCGCTACATGGGCAAAGGAGTTTTGAAGGCTGTGCAAAACATCGATGAGATCATCGGGCCGGAACTGCTGGGCATGGAATCCCAATTGCAGGCCAATCTGGACAAAATGATGCTGGAACTCGATGCCACAGAAAACAAGGCCAAGCTGGGCGCAAATGCCATCCTAGCCGTCTCGATGGCGGCTGCCCGTGCTTCTGCCATGGAACTGGACATCCCACTGTATCGCTATCTGGGCGGCGTAAACGCTCTCACTCTTCCCGTTCCCATGAGTAATATCATCAATGGCGGCGAACACGCGGATAACAACGTGGATATTCAAGAATTTATGGTAATGCCTTTGGGTGCGAAGACGTTCCGGGAAGCACTGCGTATGAATGCTGAGGTTTTCCACAGTTTGAAAGCAATCCTGAAGGGGCGTGGACTGGCCACCTCCGTGGGCGATGAAGGCGGTTTTGCCCCAAATCTCGCTTCAAACGAGGAAGCTCTGATCGTGATCGTGGAAGCCATCACCAAAGCCGGATACAAACCCGGCGAAGACATATATATTGCGCTGGATGCCGCTGCCTCATCCTTTGTGCAGAAGGACGGTAAATATGCCATCGATGGCAAAGTGCTCTCCAGCGAAGAACTGATCTCATACTACGAAGAAATCGTGGCCAAATACCCCATCTGCTCCCTCGAAGACGGCTTGGCAGAAAACGACTGGGAAGGTTGGAAGCTTCTTAATAAACGCCTGGGAGACAAAATCCAACTGGTAGGTGACGACCTGCTGGTAACCAATCCCAAACTGATCCGCAAAGGCATCGCCGAAAATGCTGCCAATTCCGTATTGATAAAACTCAATCAAATCGGCAGCGTTACCGAAACCATCGATGCCATCAACACCGCCCACAAAGCGGGCTGGACCACCGTTGTGTCGCACCGTAGCGGCGAAACCGGAGATACCTTCATCGCGGATTTGGCCGTGGCGATGAATACAGGACAGATCAAGACCGGAAGCGTATCACGCAGTGAAAGAGTGGAAAAATACAACCAACTGCTGCGTATCGAAGAAGAACTGGGTGAAGTGGCAATCTTCCCCGGAAAATCTGTGATCAAACAACTGGTAAAATAAGATAGCATATTAGCCCCGGATAAAGCCCCAAGCATAGCTCCGGGGCTTTTTTGTTTGCCCGGTGGAATGGAGTCTGCCCCTATACACGGGATGCTCGCTGAGCTTGACAAATATGCGCCGTCCAAATAGCTTTCACCAAAACACTACGAGGAGCACTAATGCAAGAGCTGAAGCTTGATCTATCGAACCTGGCGGAGATGTTTCGGGGGATTCTTCCGGAAGAGAAAGTTGCCGCCGCCCAAACTGCTTTCCTGAAAGAAGCATCGGAAGCAATGCACACATTCTACACCGGCAAAATGCAGACTCTACCCAAGGCAGGCATCTACGGCTTCAATTGGTTCAATATATGGTATACACCCGGTGTATCCAAGGTCTCCACCGCCATCCGTGAGGATCAGGATGAGTCCTATCGTTTGTCGAACCGCGGAAATATGGTGGCTGTAGTCAGCGACAGTACCAGGGTATTGGGCGATGGCGATTGCGGTCCCGCCGGTGGTTTGGGAGTGATGGAAGGCAAAGCCATGCTGATGAAGTACCTGGGTGCTTGTGACGCCTTCGCTTTGTGCGTGAACAACCGGGACGCAGAGGGCAAGCCGGATGCTCAAAAGTTGATCGATTTTGTAAAGATGCTGGAACCCAGTGTGGGCGCGGTGAATCTGGAAGACATCTCTCAGCCGAATTGCTATCGGGTATTGGATGAACTGCGTGAAAGCTGCGATATCCCGGTGTGGCACGACGACGCTCAGGGCACGGCTTGCGTAACTCTGGCCGGAGTGATAAACGCCCTTAAGCTTACCCAAAGGAAGATTTCCCAGAGTTCCTTTGTCCTCTTTGGCGCGGGGGCTGCCAACAGCACCATCGCGGATTTTCTCCTGAAAGAAGGCGCGGATCCTGCCCGGATGGTGATCTTTGATAGTAAAGGCGCGCTACATTCTTCAAGGCAGGATATTCGGGGAAACCCCGGTAAATACAAACAGTGGGCATTGGCCCAAAAGACGAATCCCCAAAAGATAAACACTATGGAAGACGCCATGCGGGATGCCGATGTGCTCATCGCGCTTTCCACTCCGGGACCCGGAACCATCAAGCCGGAATGGATCAGTATGATGGCACAGGATTCCATCGTATTCGCTTGTGCCAATCCCGTTCCCGAGATCTATCCGCATGAGGCGCACAAAGCCGGAGCCCGTATCGTGGCTACAGGTAGGGGAGATTTTCCCAATCAAGTAAATAATTCTGTGGGCTTTCCCGGCATATTGAAAGGGGTTTTGACCGTGAGGGCGCGGAAGATCAGTGATGGCATGGCGATCGCGGCAGCACATTCTCTGGCACGTTTTGCCGAAGAACGGGGCATAGATTTTGATAACATCGTGCCCAAGATGGATGAGACGAAGGTCTTTGCCCATGTGGCGGCAGATGTAGCTGTCCAAGCCATCAAGGAAGGATTGGCGCGCTTGCAGATGAGCCGCGAAGAAGTGTATCAGAGTACATTAAGGCAGATCGCCTCTACCCGGGAATTGTGTGCCGGGATGATGGCCGAAGAGCATGTCCAGGCACCTCCGATCGAGCTGCTGCGGGAGATTTTTGCTAAATGTTTGAACGATTTCAAACCCTGAATGAAAGGCTGAAAAACCCGGCTATCAAGCGCTTTTCTTATGTGCTGAGGCTGCTGTTTTCTCTGGCTCTGCTCTATGTGATATTCCGGCGCATCGATCTGGGGGCAGCCTTGAAACAGGTGCTGTTGCTGCCCTTGCCTACAGCGATTATTGTGATGCTGCTGTCTTGCCTCAGACACTATATCCAGATCAACAACTGGCGTTGCGCTCTGCACTTGAATCCCGCTTATGAATACAATCCCAAAGAGGTTGTAAGCTCCTATCTGCTGGCATTACCCCTGCGTTTTGTTCTCCCCGGTGGACACGCCTCCTTCGCCAAAGTCTTTTATTTGAAAAACAGTAGCATCCTGGCTTCGCTGATCTCTACATCAACAGAACGATTGTTTATGACTTGGTCCACCTGGACTTTTGCGGCAGTGGCGGCATATTTCACCTTGCCGGGCATCAATGCGTCGCTACGGCTGGGAATGATCGTATTTTCCGCGTTTATGCCCTTCTGGGCGGCGTTAATTATGCATAGCCGGGATAAATGGCGCGGATATTTGCCCGCATACGGTGTACAGGCCCCCCGAATGATGCTCCTGCAAATCGCCAATACTTTAGTAATGTATCTGCAATATTACCTAATCCTGAATGTTTTGAGTTCCATATCCGCTGTGGATACATGGCTTTCCATGGCACTGACAAATGTGTCCAATTCCATCCCCATCACCGTCTCCGGTTTAGGCTTGCGCGAGGGCTTTGCCATCCACTTTCTGGATAGCTATGGCTTTACTTCGGAGCAGGCAGTAGCCGCTACGCTCAGTTTGTTTTTCTTCCAGGACGTGATCCCGGC